>Ga0306920_100000955_pt1 | contig 35256 bp, 29 predicted proteins | sample flu12Cox44000170_FD_204666 | JGI IMG/M metagenome (GOLD analysis project Ga0306920, IMG submission 204666) | Lab enrichment of tropical soil microbial communities from Luquillo Experimental Forest, Puerto Rico - flux4day.12C.oxic.44.000.170 (v2)... | ecosystem: Environmental > Terrestrial >...
TGCAGGGGACATTGCGGGACTGCGCTCCGCACACGCGCGTGCCGGAGAAGATTTCATAAAATCCAATCAATCAAGATCTACCTAACCTGAGTGTCCACGAATTCGGGGCAGGCTCATGGGGTCTGAGCAGGCGCATACGCGGTTCCGTAACCTCGCTTTCAAATGCGAAAGGTCCGATGAGAAAATCTGGCGGGCTTAGCGCGTTTAGTCGCAGGAAAGCGGTACCCGTAGGCCGGGGCTGCTATCGCAGCGGATGCGTCACGGCGATGGTGATGCCGCGCTCCGTTTGTTGCAACGCCGGCGGGCTCTGTTGGGCATCAAGAAAAACGGCTGGTCGTTCAAGGTGCATGCGATGAATATCGCACGCCACCGAAACTGCCAGCAGCGGCTTCAAGCAGCGGCGGTAGCGGCAGAGCGGCAGCGGCAGGAAGCGCAAAGCACTGTGAAGCTGGACCACAGGGCTCTTGCGGCGCTGCGTGCGCGTTATGGCCGGGGTGGGTTCAGTGCAGAGGTTCGCGACGGGGAGTGTCGCCCGGTTGTTCCCGGCATCGCGTGTCCGAATTGTGGCTGGCGCTGGGGCATGCGAGAGCCGCACGTCATTGCGGTGCCGTGAAATGAACCGGCGGAAACGTCCACCTCATTGCGCCCATGCATATCACTTCCAGCGCTGCCGGTGCGGCCACGAGCGCCAGTACCACGTCGACGAGAAGGATGCCTGTATCGAGCGTCGTTGTACCTGCCAGCAGTTCATCCTAGCACCAGGATATACAGAGATTCAGCATGAATCCCCTTAGTGTGCAGCTAGTGAAATCGTGTAGTACCCTCAATTCCTATTTTGCCATAAAAGGGAGCGTCGAAGTCGGTCGGGCAGAGTTTGAGTCATCCAGCATGAGACGGACCAAGGCTAACGCCCTTTCAGGCAGACCGTTATTCGGGCGGGAAAGGTATCGGGGCGATAAACGGATTCGGATCGGGAACTAGCACAATCTTGGGCGATTCTTGCGGCGGGACCAGATGCCACACCTGGAGAAACGGGGACTCGACGAGGGATTGCCATTCCCAGAGCCTACGCATCTGATCTGCTGTTACGGGGCCTATCTGCTCCATTGTTTTTCCCCAGTTTATGCAGGCTGCGCTGGTTCAAGCGCCGCTTTCACAGAATCCAATTTCGGAGCTGAAGTCTTAACAGCGTCCTCGCGCGATTTTCGAAGCTCTTCAAGCACTCTTTCAGGGCACCTTTGCACAGTCGTCTGATCAATAATCGCGATGTCTGTAGCTTGGCCAACACCGGGAGCGACCTCTGCAGCGCGCTTAGCATCATAGACCGCGTAGAGGGAGTCAAGAAATGGCTTGCTGCGTACTTGTCGGCTCGTATACAAGCTGGTCAGGGCGTGAATCGCGCCACTTCCAATCGCATCATAACCGAGTTTGTCCAAGCAGTAGGAAGTGCCAGGATTAGTGACACGCCAAATATGTGCGCCTGTTGCGTCGGTGCCCGCAATGATGACATCCAACGTCAAATTGAAGGTGTTCATCTGAGCGACTATTTGGCCATAAACGTTGGGCTGCGCCTGAAGATAAGCTGGCAAAGTGCCGCCACGCTGCAAAAAGGTAATAAAGTCCGCCCCGAGCGTAGGTGTGACTATCGTTTCGGTACTCTTTTGTGATCGAACCGAAATATAGGAGTCCTTCATCAAGCTGGCGACCTCGCCAATCGGCCTTGTTTGACCGCCAGCCAATTTGCTGCGAGTCCCAGTCAGCACTTCAGTGCCGATCCCAGAATTTCCCGACAACAATGCCACACAGGTGGTTGCTACAACTTCGATCTTTTGCTCGGCAGTTTCAAATTCGAAATTGATGGGAGCGCCGGCCGTGAACATTCGGTCAGCAACGACAACAACCTTAGAGCCAGATTCGCAAACTGCTGCGATACAAATGGTCATGGCGCGTCTTGCGTATCACGTGATAACTCTAGACTGCAAGCGCTGAATTAAGGATTTTAGCAGAGCGGCTTCGATACATGGCACGGTGTCAACGTCACCCGGTGGTATGTAGTCAAGGATGTCCTCAATTGCCAAGACACGTCGGTCAGGTTTCAGACACGTGACGCGAAGTTTCAGACACCACGGCGAGCTTCATTACGGCCGACGTGGCGCGAGCGCGTCCGGTAGGGTATCGAGCATGAGATACACGCGTTCGTAATTCGTCTGGAGAATGGAATCTTTCGCTTGCTTCGAGCGTTCGGCACAAAGAAACAGCGCCTCGCGGCGGGCAGCATCGGGCAAGGTGCGAACGATCCGGCCAGCGTCTACCGCGACGCGGGCCGCGCGGGATAGTTCCATGTCGTTTTCGATGGGCGAGCGCGGCCGTGCGTCGATCGCGTCTGCTAGCCCCTCTAAATTCACCGGCCATAACGGCAACCCTTCGTTTCTTCGCGCCACGAGAGTTGCGAGAATTGCGAGCTTGTCCTTGCGGTTAGCACGCAGTCTCCCGCCGGTTTACGCGACGAGCTAGCTAATAGCTCATTGGGGCCGGAGTGACTGTCGGCGTCGCGCTCGGCTCCACCGGCGCTCGACCAGATACGTCCGGCGCAGCGAAGCTAGCTCCAACTGTATCAAGCTCTCTCCGCTGAATAGGAATTTAAGGCTGGAGCCAGTCTCGATCGGGCTTCGCGAGTTGGCGAGCGTTGTTGTAAGCCATATCTAGTGTGAGGCAAGTGCTGGCTCTGTAAAATGTCGCGTGACGCTCCACTACCATTGCGAGGTCAGCTCGCTGGGGATTACTCAGACACAACGGCAGAAGCAACTGGACTTGTCCGCGGTAGAACTGTGGAATCGCTGCCTTGTAGCTTCTCCTGACTCTTTCCCTGGCGTTGTCGATTGCTCCCTTTAGCACCGTTTGGATGGCAAACAGGTCCATCGACCTATAAGGTTCGGGGAAACGCTCTCGTGGAGTTTCGGTAACGATGTGCTCGACATTTACGCGGAAATCCCTTCTGATGTCGAAGACTAAGCACGTCGGGTCGTCGAAATAATGCGCCAAATCAGGCAGGTCGGGAAACTTATTGAGCTCCCATTCACCCCTTCGGAGCCACTCCTTAAAGAACCACGGTTGTGCATCTTCTCGCCGATTCGCTTGAAACGAGGCATATATCGGTTCCTGATTCGGGGTTACAAGACCCGTATTGAAACAACTGTAACCCCCATCCTCTGAAAGCCCGATCTTGTTCTCTTCGGCAACCCGTCGATAGGTATATCGAATATAATTGTACAAAATAGGGCGTCGATGGGTTGTCGGCGTGTTGTGATATTCCCAGTCCTCGTCTTCAGCAAGATCTTTGAGCTCGGTAAGTCGGGCGTCAAAATCGGGCACAAAAGCAAAATCGAAGAGCTCAACAGGCCAAACGCTAGCGGGAGTATCTTCCATTTTTTCGATGCTCCGCCTCAAAATACGGCGTTTAGGAATGCTATCCGCACGATTCGCAAAGAGCAAGGAATTCTACCCGTGGCGTCCTCAGGTTCAGGGGTGGCAAAGCGAAGACGTGGGTAAAACTGATCCGCCGCGCCTTCCGGCCAACCCGTGATGCCAAACGCGATAGCCAACTCTCCGGCTGCCGCGGCTAACCCGAAGCGCGTTGCAGCGCGGCGCACCTGTCCATCTACACCCGGTGGACAATGCTGCTCTATGAAGTCATCCCGATATTTGCGGATAGCGTCCGCGACCCCCGAGGGTTGCTTGACTATCTCAAATAGAAAAGCCCGCGCCGCAGTGCCGTAGCAATTTTGAGTTGCCGCCCGCAGCCGGTCAGCAAATTCCTGCGGATTACTTGCACCATGAATGGTCTCGAACAATCCGAAGCCGACCTCAGCGTCCGCGCGGATATCCAGGACGCGCACCTGTTGTCCCGCAGTTGCCCGCTGTCTGTCATCCTCGCGCACCTTGTCTGCCAGTGTCAGCTCACCGCTCGATAGGAATACCACGCGCCACACGAATGCGGGTCGTGCCGAGCCATCGCGGCGTGCGCGCCCTTTACCCTGGCCGTTGGCGAGCATGTACGCGATGTTGCCAGCCTCTCGCGGGCTAACCTCGGACAACTCATCGAGGCATAGCAGGGTGTCAGAGTGGAGCGCCGCGATTCCTTCGAGTCCGTTCGCCGTTGCACGCCACTGGCGCAAGTATCCGTGTTGTGCCGGAGAGCCACCCCACACGGAGCCGGCCACGCGCAACGCGGTTGTCTTGCCTAAACTCGAGTGTCCCACATAGTGGAAGCCCCCAGACTCATCATTTGTCAGATAAAGTAACGCCGCCGCGAATGCCGCGGATACCGCGAACAGCAGACGTGAATTGCCGATGCACAGCGCCGCGACTTCTCGTCGCCACTCTTCGAGCGAACCGCGAGCATTAAATGCGTGCGCAACAGCTACTGCGCTCTGATACAGCGTCCGCTCACCTTGCGTATCGCCGAATACCGCATCAGGGAGCACAAACACAGTCTGATGCCAGCCGACACATGTAACGGCCGTCGCGCGGGCCACCGGCCGGCACTGACTGATGTACCCATGGAGTCCGTAGCGAGCATCCTTCGTCGGCCATATGCTTAAGCCCTGTTCGAGAAGCCGTGCGCGATACTCAGTTCCATCCCCGGCGAGCATTTCTGTGGGCATCGCCCACTCATGCACTCGTCCATCCGGATCGGCGAATCGGAGCAACCTTCCCCATTCCGAGCCGTTGGTGTCGCGGGTTAACGCGACGACTTCGAGCCGCGAGCAGATTGGGATTTCCTCGGTTTCGATCTGACCCTTGATTTCGTGTTCGCGCAGCAGGTAAAGCGTCTCCTTGGTGAGCTTGAAATTAGCCGGGATGCCGAAGTCGACGGCTGCGAGTATTTGTCGTCGGACGGCATCGAGACCGACTTCATTGGCTAGGTCGTTGAAGTCTGTTCCATGGATGCCTGCGGGGAACACCGGAATCGCCAGCCGCGCATCAACCTGGCGCGCGGCCCCTTGCGCCTTTGTAACTCCGGGATTGCCCTCGGTCGCCCGATCATCATCAGCGCATAGGACTATTTCCGCATCTCTGTACTTTTCGCGAAGCGCCTTTGCTACCGCGAGCAGATTCCCCGCATTGAAGGCGGCAGCTACCGGAAACGCCGTGGCCTCATCGATGCTCGCCGCGGTCGCGAAACCTTCTGCAATTGCAATCCTCGCGACTCTACGTGGAGTCTCATCCGCCAGCAGGTAGTAACAGCCTGCAACCCTACCGTCCGACAGAAAACGCTTTTCGCCACCAGGGCTGATGAATTGAAGATTGACTATTTCGCCGGATTCCGCGTAGAGCGGGATGACTAATAGATTGTGAAGCCGCCGCACCCCGTGAGGCTGAATGTGCTTATATAGCAGGTAGTCATGTTCACACGGCTCCGATATCGCGACGGTCAGGTTCAGGAGCCGTCGCGCCTTTTCTGCTGCTGCGCCCTGCCGCGCCTTGCGTTCAGCCTCGGCCTGCGTCTGCGCCGCTTTAATTTGCTGGTCGAGTTTGCGCCGTTCTTGTTTCGAGAGCTTGGCTGCGCCGTTGTGCCACTTTTCAGAAATGCCAAGCCGCCAGGAGCCGAACGCACCGCCGTGTTCGAAGAGCACATACCAGCAGTTCTCCCGGCCTGGCTTATCGCCGGGGCCGCGGAAGCGATGAATGGCGCCGTCCGGGATGATCTCCCTGGCGCTAGGATCGACGCCAGCTGCACGCATGGCGTCAATGAATTCAGCGCTCATCGTGCGCCTCGTTTCCGGCGTTTTCGATCAGCGCGAGAATGTCAGAGGCGCGCCAGCAGGTGGTGCGCGCGGACAGTTTGATCGGTTTCGGGAACCGACCGGCTTTAATACCGTTCCACCAAGTTGATTTTGAAACGGGAACTAGCCTTAAGACTTGAGGAAGGCGCAAAAGCGCAGCGGGATCGATATATGATGCGGCCAAGAGACGCCTCCAGCGTTACCGCGTGAGGGGTTCTTTCGGCCCCCCAAACGCGGGCAGAAACAAAGTTACTTTGTCCCTTGTTACGACGGAGTTGCCCGAAGGGTCGTGACTCGCGAAGTCATGCGGGCCCATCCCTGCTTACGCTGGCCGGAGATGAGATGCAGGTTAGCGATACCTGCAGCGGCAGCTCGTCAAGGTCACACGGTAGTGATTGCTGCTACGAGCGTGTGAAGCAGCCCGCCGCTCCGCGACCGGCGGTTTGGGGTGCGCGACATCCCTTACGCGCTATTAAACTATATAATACCGGATTCTAGCTAGTGCAATAGGTTGGACGGCTCTGCACTTGATTACGCGCTGGCCGGAAACTGGATAATCACTGGGCCAGCCGCAAGGCGATCCAGATAGTCCGCCCATGCCTGCACCATCTTCCGCCGGTCATCCAGGTACTCGGCACGATTGTAGGCACCGCGCACCTCGTCCCGTTCGGCATGGGCTAGTTGTCGCTCAATGGCGTCGGCCGGCCAGCCCTGTTCGTTCAGCAGTGTCGATGCAAGGGTTCGGAAACCGTGCGCAGTCATTTGGCCACGCTCGTAACCCATGTAACGGAGCGCCGCGGTGATTGCGTTTTCGCTCATCGGCCGATTAATACCCCGGCCATTAGGGAACAGGTAAGGGCTGCAGCCAGTTAATGGATGCAGCTCGCGCAATATCTCAGTAGTTTGCCGGGATAGTGGTACAAGGTGTTCACGGCGCATCTTCATGCGTTCGGCCGGAATGCGCCAGAGCGCTTCTCCAAGATCGATCTCGCTCCACTCCGCCTTGCGGATTTCCCCCGGTCTCGCAAACGTCAGCGCGGAGAAGCGTAGCGCGCATTTCACCACAAAGCTCCCGCAATACCCGTCTATCGCACGAAGCAAAGCTGCTGCGCCAGCCGGTTTAGTCAACGCGCCGAAATGTCGCTCCCGCTCGGGCGCTAAGGCCCCGCGCAACTCGGCGCTAGGGTCCCGCGATGCCCTCCCGGTCGCGATTGCATACCGGAATACCTGACCGCAGATCTGTTTGATGCGATGCGCGGTCGATACTGCGCCACGCGCTTCGATGCGCCGCAGAACCTCCAGCAAATCGACAGCGGTTACCTCAGCGATTGCTCGGTTGCCAATCCACGGGAATAGGTCGGCTTCGAGGCGATGGATGACAGTCTCGGCGTGTGCAGGAACCCAATTCGGCGAGAATTTCTGAAACCACTCCCGCGCTACTGCCTCAAACGAATCTCGTTCCCGCTGCTCGGCGGCAATGAGTGCGACCTTGGCAGCTTGACGTTCGGCGCTAGGGTCAACTCCATTGGCTACTAACTTGCGCGCCTCGTCCCGTCTTTCTCTCGCCTGCTTGAGTCCAACATCCGGATAAACGCCTAAGCTCAGGAGCTTTTCCTTACCCCCGAATCGATACTTGAAGCGCCACCACTTACCCCCGCCTGGGGTGAGCAGTAAAAAGAGTCCGCGCTCGTCGAAAAGTTTGCGTGCTTTGGTCTGGGGCTTCGCGTTCCTGATCGCGGTATCGGTCAACGCCATATTGGGGGTAACTCCTTCGGAACTGTCGGACAGATTGGCGGGTTACCCCATTACATACCCCGAGTAGCCCCCGGCTGTCAATGGCCTGGGATAGACTCAGCCGGACCATCGATTATAAAAACGGTCGCATTCGTTGGCTTTTAGTATTGGCGCCGGACATTATAGGATTAGGTGAAACTATCATGTGGCGGAGGGGGTGGGATTCGAACCCACGAGCGACGTAAGCCGCTGCCGGTTTTCAAGACCGGTGCCTTCAACCGCTCGGCCACCCCTCCAAACGCGAATCGAAACGACCTCGGCAATAGCGTGAGTGGTAATCGGTAGGCGCTTCGGCCAAGATTGAGTCACGAAGCATTGTTGACGTGGTGGAGATGAAGCTTCGGTCTAGTTACTGCAATTTGTCAGACATCAGACCGGCGAACTACGCTGCGTTCTATACTGCCTCGTGGGGTTGAGCGTACTCGATCAGGACTCCGCGAGTGGCTTTGGGATGTAGAAAGCAGATCAAGCCGGCCAGTCCGGGCCTAGGCTGCTGGTCAATCAATTGTATACCTTTAGCCCGGGCCCGGCTCAATTCACCGGCGACGTCCTGGGTTTCAAAACAAACATGATGCAGTCCGCCACCCCGGCGCGCAAGGAACTTGCCGACTCCATTTTCGGGCTCCAGCGGTTCAAGCAACTCGATCTCACTCTCCCCTGCTTTCAGAAGCGCGGCTCTAACACCCTGGTCCTGCACCACGGCAGTCTTTACCAGAGGCAAACCGATCAGTCCTTGCCAGAAGCTCATCGCCTTTTCCAAATTCGGCACGACTATCCCGACATGATGAATTTTTTTGAGCATTTGTTGCCAAGCCGCTATGCGCGGCCGCTTCTCCCGCGGGCCTCGTGTCCCATTGCTAGATTAATGTTTATGCTACATCACCCCTGAGCTTCGGCCTGGTTGACGCAGATCCGATGCTGAAGCTCGCCCCATTGCGCCTTCATTGCCGGTGAACCGAGATTCGGATGCTCGCTCCGTGTGACTGCCAATTTGTTGCACGCGCTGCTGACGTTACCTTCCTGCGCGAAAATCTCGGCCATATGATACTTGGCCTCATAGAACAGAGGATCGGATTCTGCCGCGATCGACTCAACCCGGCTCCAAAGATCGAGTGCGTCCCGGTAATCTTTGCGCATCTGGGCGATACGCGCGAGTCCTGCATTGGCGTCAGGAGAACCGGGATCAGCCTTTGCGACCAGAGAAAAAATGGCGTTGGCTTTGTCGACCTCGCCTTGGACCAAATATGACTCGCCGAGAATTGAGAGGGTACCAGTCAGATCCTTAGCGGGTATCTTGCCCGCGCGCACCATCCGCTCGAAATATACATAGGTGATCGCTGTCAGCCTCGCATCGTGGATCGAATCAGCGTAGGCACCGGCGCGCTGTTTGGCCTGATGGGCTTTCCAGAAATCCAGCCCGATTCCCTTGATGTAATCATTTTGGGCCGGTGTTGCGGCGTCATGCCCCACGAGGTTCGCGAGTTCGCGCTCAAGTTCGGCATATTGCGCGGTTTGGCGGAGCGCCTCCACGCGCCATTCAAAGACTTCATTGAAATGCTGACTCATCGACGGGTACTGGGCCTCGTAGCCGCTGAGCAGAGCGGCCACCTGTCGATAGTCCACGGCCGGTTCACTCTCAAGCAAGGTCGTCAGCATGAGAATTGCGCGGCCACGGCTTTCATGTAGTGCGCGGCGTTGCGAGACCGACACATAGCGTTCAGCAGGCGGTTCCAGTTTGATCGATTGGCGCAGAGCGCGCATCGCTGCCGTGCGGGTCGCGGCGAGATCGGCCGTTGCCAACGGGCCGCCTGGCTTGTTGTGTGCCCCCTGCGGGCCTAGCGCATGATAGTAGCATTCGGCAGCATTGAACTGCGCCGTGAATTCATAGTCCGCATTTCCTGCGACTTGCTCGTATTCTTTTGCTGCCGCCAAATATTGATTCTTGCGCTGAAGTATCTCAGCCAGTCTGAAACGCGGCTCGAACGCATATTGTCCATGTGGATACTGTTTGAGGTAATTCTGAGCCTCGTCGACCCAGCCGGTTTCGAGGGCCGCGCTCCGCTTGCCACCACGTTCCCATTCGATGCGCGGGATCTTAAAACGCATATATGCTGCCCATTGCGCGTCGGGACTACCTGGATGACTAGCGATTTCATCGGCGACCTTCTCCACCAGGTCCAATCGCCCTTGAGAGTAGTAGAGGTCGGCGGCGTACTTATAAGCTTTGGGGTACTTGCCGCTTTGCGCCGCAGCCCAATAATATTTTGCTGCCTCGAATGGCCGATGCTGATAGTAAAGCACGTTAGCTAGAAACCAATTCTGGAAGCCGTCGTCGCTGCCGCCGAATTCGGCAACCGGATCACGTGCAAATTGCGCGGCCGCGGCCACTGCCACTGCCCAACTATCCTTGTCGTTCTGGCGGACGCGGACGAAATCGAGAATCTGCCGATGCAACTGTTCGCGCTTGGCCGGATTCGATTCCACCGCTTCGGCACGAAACAATTCCCTGAGGTGCAGCATCTCCAGTCCTCGCTGTTGCGGCCCATTAGCGTCCTCGGCCAGGCGCGCAGTAAGTCCCTGAGCTTCGTTCATACGGCCCATCGCGGCGTAGGTGGTGGCCAGACCCTGTTCCGCAGCGCGGTACTGACGGGTATAGGGTCCGTCTTTCATTATTTGCCTGAAGTCAGTTATCGCTCTCGAGTATTCGCGATGGTCGAACTTGCCAAGTTCACGTTCCGCAAATGCGCGCCCGAGCAGATTTTCCCGGACAAGCTCAGGCGCGAGGATAACCAAGGTACTGTCGGTAAACCCGTCGATCGCCTGGTTTAACAGGCGACGCGCCTCGTAAGGTTGACTCTTGTACAGCGCCGCTCCTTCGAATTTGAGCCACGAAAGTGGATAGAGAGCGCGTAGAGCGAGCTGTTCCGGCACCTCGTAATCGCAATTGCCGCCGTGGTCGATGGTATTGATGCAGGCGTCTTTTCGATTCTGATAAGTTTGGTATATTTGGCCGAGCATTCGCTCGAGCCGATGATACGTCACCAGCAGTTCTTCCTGGTCGACTCTTCCCGCCTCGGCAACTCGCGCAAAATCGGCCTCAGCCTGATCCAGCCGGTCAATCGCTTCGCTGGCTGCGTCAGGGTTGCCGACGCCTTGAGCGACTGCGGGTTCAATCTGGTCCAGGCTTTCGTTCAGGCCGCGTAAGGTTTGCGCGGTGGCCGGGCCCCGAGTGGTCACGATAACAATAACCAACGCGGTCAGCATCAGCAGTGCAGAGTCGAAGATTTTCTTCATTGTCACAGGCATCGGAAGCTTGCCAAGCGCTGCTTCCGGTCGCGCCGCCAGTTAAAGCGAGTTGGAGCGTCTCCGTCAAGTAATTAATTTTGCCGACCTTCAACTCACCGACGGCGACCTCAGCGCGCCCTCGACGTGATAAGGGCCTTCGCCTGGGGCATGGGGCAGCATATTGAACAAGAGACCGAAGCTTGCTCGCCCTTTGGCGGTTGGCGTCAACGATACGGTGATCCGTACCTCGCTGTCAGCGATATTCGACGCGAGCCGAATGGCGCCATTAGCTTCGAGATCGCCGTCCGAGCCGAACGCTTTCACGTCTTGCAAAATGGCGACACCTTGTTCAACCCGCACCCTGCCGCGGACGATGCCCAAATCGAGCGGGGGCAGCCCATTTACGACCGCGGCTTCAATGTGGCGGCCAAGAAGAACCATCCTGGCGCTGCCTGCGACGATGTCCGGCCCCGTAACTTGCGCTGAACCGCTGCCGGAGACTTCACCGTTCAAAGCTACGCTAGGCTGAACGGGGGGGCCGCCTTCCTCATATCGCTCGGCCTGCGCTCGGGCCGCCAGCTCACCAGCGGTTCGGCTCATGTCTGCGAGGTTGAGGGACTCGAATTCAAAATCAGCGATGGTGGTTCGTCCACTCTGATGAACGGTCGTGTCGATCATGCCTCCATAAATCTGTGCACGGATCCTAAGGCAGGGCCGGCCGAGGAAGAACGAAACCACGCCTGGCGAGACCGTAACGTCCGGACTCTCGAGCAGCAACTGCTCGCTGCTGACCGAGATCAAACGGACATTCTCCAAGCGCGCCCCGATTGGAAAGTTCATCTTTTGCCGTTGAAACACAAGTTTCATGCTCATCGGAGCGACAAGCGCCGAGATTGTGTCGGCGTATGGGAAGCTGGCCGTGACGAAAGCAACAAACAATATCGCGGCAAAAGCTCCGTAACCGGCGAGCAGCAACCGGCGCCTGCGGATCCGGACAGCAGGCCCTCCGTAATACCGAGACTTCGACGATGTCGAAACATGGTCCTCGCTGCCCGACTGGCCGACTTTCATCGCATGACGAGATGGCTAACGACGGTTAGCCGGCCTTTCCTAAAGCCATACAAGTCAAGTCGACGTCGTACGAATGAGAATCTCGCGCATGCTGATGGATTTGGAGATTGGGAATGGTAATCGGGACGTTCAAGGACTGTAGATTGTACAGAGTATCTACTATCTGGGGCAGTGAGATTTCGCTGAGTTTGACGTCTACTGTATATTGCTCAAAACCACCAGGAACCTGATGCTCGCTAGGCGTGATCGAGCCAATTTTAGCGCGCCCAATGCTGTTGGTGAGGGTCATCTCCAGCACGGAAAACAGCGCGGGATCCTTGCCGCCGGGAACCGTACGCCGTTGGGTCGAAGCAAGTTCGACCCGCAACCGCTCATAATTCCGCATCATGCCGCGCAGAAGTGTGAGTTGCTGCTGACGCGCAGCTACCCGCTCCACCAGCTCGTCGCGCCATCCTCGCACGGGGAGATAAATCAGATTGTAGATGAACAGGAGGATGACAAGCCCGCCTAGCAGGCGCAACAGCACCTTTTCCCGCGGTTCGCGTTTCTCATACCACTCGGCCGCTTGCTGCCGATACGGGGCGACCGCTGAGTGCGCCCGGGCTAGATAGGGTGCGCAGGCCGACGTCAGCCGCGACCATAACGCGCCGGCCCGTGGACGCAGCGAAAGGTGTCGAATACTAAGTTGCATAGGGAGGAGTTTCGGGAGCGCTAATCGAGTGTAGCGCTCAGATGGAAGTCAACTTTGCCCGGCTCCGAACTGGCGGCAGCATGATCTAGTTGAACCTGGCCGAAGTCCCCATGGCGTTCGAGGGCTCGTTTGACCTGGTCCACGGTAGTAAAGGAATCGGCCTCGCCCTCAAGCTTCATTCCGCTGTCATCGATTTGCAGCATCTCAACCTCAGCAGGTATTCCCGGCGGCAGCGCCCGGGAAAGCACTTCCAGTACGTCCAGGGGTAAACCATGTCCGAGGCTACCGCCCATTAGACGCAGACGCTTGCTCATGTCGGCTATTTTGGCCTTGAGGCTCGCCTGCGCAATCGCCGGATCGACTTTTTCTAGTGCCGGAGCCGTAAGCCTTTGGATCTGGTGATCAAGTAAATGCACTTGACGCAGACTTACTGCGGCGCCCAGTGAAAACTGCACAATTCCGGCAAACGCTGCGGCACCGGCCAGCAACGCCGGGATGCGAAGCGGAGCAGTTGTGCCACGGCGGCCGCGAAACCCAAATTCGCCTTGACGGAAATTCAGAAGTTCGAGGGGACTCGACGGAGCTTCCCCCAGCAGCATGGCAACACAGCCAGTGAACCGCTTCGAGATAGCCGCACTGCCCCGAATCAGCCCAGAGTAGTCGAACTCGCCGATATCGCGAACCTGCACTTGCAGGGTCTGCGCAACCAGATCCGGCACTCCTGGAGTCTCCGCAGCTGCGCCCGCCAAAATGAGTTCTGGCCGCTCTTGGCCACCGTGAGCAAGCATCGTTTGGCGGGCAGCGGCCAAAATCGCGTTGCTGGCCGGTGCGCGCAGGGCGCCGTTGACGTGCAAATCCATCCCGTGCCCGACAGTTCGCATCGCGCGAGGCGTCCCGGCTGCGTCTACAAGCACGATTGAGGTACACGCGCTCTCGATATCAATTACCAGATGAGCACTGGGGCGATTATCGCGGGCGCGCGTCAGCATTTCAGCCAGCGCCAGGGCACTCAGCGTGACGGTTTTTGGGTCGAGCCCCGCACCGCCGAGCAGCTCCAGATGTTGGCGTACGATGTCGCGGCGGGCAGCCGCGGCTATAACCAATGTGTTGCCCGACTCCCGCCCAACGCGGGCGAATGCGACCACCGCATCGTCCACCGCGAAAGGCAGATGTTCTTCCAGTGCAAACGCGACTACTTGCTGGAGCCGGCGGCGATCAGTGAATGGCAACGCCAGCAATCGTTTGGCGACGTACTCGCCGGGAAGCGACGAAATTACCACATCACAGCGGCCGGCCGCGCTGACTACACGACTTAGCGCGTCGCCGAGATCAGTTTCGCCGGCGGCCCGTTCCTGCTCGTAGACCGCGAGCAACTCAAAGCTTTTGTAGGTGCGGTCGGCCAACGCAGCGCGTGCGCAATCACCGCTGACTTCGACCGCTAATATTCGTTGCCCCATTTTCCCATTGACCCAGCATACAGCGCCGCGAAGCCCGCCCAGATCAAAACCCAAGGATTATCGTGACTCCGTTGGGCGCGGCGAAGCAGGCCACTCCCCCCAAGCAGCAACCGTGACCTCAACCTTTAATCCTCGTGCCAGTTCATGAGCAACGCGGTGCCGTCCAGATTCCGGCGAAAAGTCGCGTAGATGCGCTTGCGGGCCCCGGCAAAATCGCCCTGCGCAGTGATCTGAAAATATTGGCTGGTGACGGTTAGGAGCGGCTTAAGATGCTCACCGATAGGGCTAATGCCAGGCAAATTGAGCAGGTCTGTCACCTGATCAAACGGGCGAATATTACGCACCTCGACGATCTGCTTGACCAGATCGGGGTTGTCCTCCAATTCCGGCGTTAATGCCGCCAACACTTCGGGTGGTGCCGTATTAGGGTTAATGCAACAGGGTCCCGAGCCAGCCTGCGTCGTGGTCAAGTAACGGCTCAATCGCAGGAAAGTAACGTCGTCCATCCCCTTGAGCATACGCAAATCACCTATCGTCGGCATCTGACCGTTGCGCGGCTCATACGGCGGCATCAGGCGAAGGTAATAGTCGGCCTCGGCGCCTCCATCCGACTCGATGCCGTCTGGGTCGAGCCAATCTATCAGAATCGGCATCAATGCAGGCGATAAGCCGATATTCGACAGCAGCCTCGTGAGGATCGCCGCAACTTGTTCATCGGGTTGGCGCTTCTGTTGATTGAACACCCGATTGACGTCGAGTTTGCGCTCCTCATCGACAATCGTGATAGAAACTGTGCCGCCTTGGACCGCAATCGGTGCAATAGGCTGCGCCCAGACCTGGTCGAGGCTGGCATGAGGATGTTTTGCGCCGCTTTGGCTGAGCGAATCCTGCACCAGCACTGCCAAGCCGATCTGGATGCCAGAACGAGCCAGGTAATATGCGCGCAACTCATTGGCTTGATTGGCCGCAGCGCGATATCCGAGCCCAGCCGAGGTGCTGAACTCCACCACTAACAGCGTCATCAACGAGACAGCGAGCAAGGTGGCGAGCAACGCGATCCCGGGATTGAATTTGCGCCGCGGGTTCATCTCATTGTGACGCTGCGCCGAAATCACCATTGCAAAAAGGCCATCGGCAGCGTGACCATCGTGGCAAGCGAAAACGGCGCTCCTGAGCGCGATGTCATCGTCAGCTCAATGCGGACTTCAATCGGCAGTTGCTGGCCTGGCTGCAGAGTTTGCGAATTCCAACTCTCGCTCCATTTATTGCCATCGAAGTAGCGGATACGCAGCGACAACAGATTCGCCGCGAGCAGCGCAGGTTCTGGCCGATTGATGCCGGTGCCAATACCCAAGAGGCTACTGTTCTGGTTGCGCAGCAGCAGGAACCAACCGGGATGGTTGGGATTAGGCACGGTCGTGTAGGTGACGGTATCCTCCGCGCCGAAATCCTCCAGCGTACGGCGATGGCCAGGGTTGAGCGTAGAGACGCTGACCGAATCGAGTTCTTGGTCATGGCTACCACGAATTTGGCCGACGAGCAGCACGCGACTTGGGAGAAACCCCGTTTGGACTGCGCCTCTGATTTCGGCTGCCATTCGCGCCAGAATCGCACGCGACGCTGAGTCCACCGCCATATGGCTCTCAGCCTGCGCTTTGCTCATCGCAACCGCATGAAACGAGCCGGCGAGCATTGCCAGGATCAATGCCAGGACCGCGACCGCGAGCATCATCTCAATCAGCGTAAATCCCGCCGAGACCCGTTCGATGCGGGCAGATGGTAGTCTCATCAGTCACCACCCCCGCCACCGCCAGGCCGTCGCGGGCCCTTTTGCTGATCGCGCGCTCCGCCAACGGGCGCTAACGGAACCGGGTTGTGCAAGAATTCGGTCAGAAGGAAACTACGGCGGAATCTGGGTCCGTAAAATACCGTGATGCGAACCCGGCGTATGTCGGGGAATTGCTCTGATTCTTCGACTGTACGCTGCCAGCGGAAGTTAGGATATTGACCGGGGTACATTTTCTGAAAGTCGCCCGTAAGCCGGCCGGGTTCCGGAAATCGCACTTGCTCGGCATCTGCCATCAGTGCCTGTGCCAACATTGCCGCCTGCGTCAATTCGCGGGTGCGCGCGACCGATTGCATACCACTATGGTGCAACGAGAGCAGCGCCAACATGGCGAAGCCGATGAAGGCGACGGCGATCATCACCTCGAGCAACGTAAACGCGTGCATAGACGCCCGAGGAAAGCAGAGCGACAAGCGAGGGTCCGAGTCCGGACCAGCTGAAGCAGCGATGGAGTAATAGCGGCGAGCCGCTGGCAAATCCCTCAACCTCATCTTACGCTGCTCCTTCACTCATCTCCTGGTTTCTTCCTGCACTGCCGCCGGACTGAGATCGCCCGGAATGATCGCGACGGCGCCGTTAAACGGATCGATTCCGACTGTGATCACGTCACCATTGCGGTCGAAAAGGTGAATTACTGCGGCGTCCGCGACACCGCTGGGGTAGAATTGACATCTGACGATTCCGCCGCGAAATACTCCACTGCCCTCAACCCAGACATCGCGCAACCTAACATCAGCCGGCATGGTTGCCACCCCGCCGGCCGGCCCCTTTTCCCTGATGAACCTCAGGTTGGCCGCGAACGGATCCAGCCGGGTAACAAAATAGGTGCTGTGGTTGAGGTCAAGGTTCAAGCGCAGCAGGACTTTTTGCGCACCGGCTTCCTCGTACAGGTAATGGGTGAGGGCTGCCAACCGGTTCGCTTCACTCCTGAGTTCGGCGCCTTGGAAGGCGCCGAAGTGTGGCATCGCAATCGCCAATACCAGCCCGATGATCAGTAGCACCACCGCCAATTCGAGCAGGGTAAAGCCGGGCTGTTTCTCGGTCATCACCGGTAACGTCGGCCTCAAGCTTCTGCAGCTTGTTTGCTCCACGCCTGCAGATTGTACAGGTAACTGAAGAAGCCCTCACGTGAGAGCAATTCCCCGAATGATCCCTGCTCCACGATCTGCCCGTCGCGCAGCACCAGAATCCGTTCAGCATTCTGAATCGTCGACAGACGATGTGCGATGACTATTGTTGTACGCCCGCGCATCGCTGCCTGCACCGCCGCCATCACCATCGACTCGGTTTCGGTATCGAGCGCGCTGGTAGGCTCGTCCATGATCAGGATCGGCGCGTCCTTGAGCAGCGCCCGGGCGATGGTTAAGCGCTGCGCTTCGCCCTCCGACAGACTGTGGCCGCCCTGGCCGACAACTTCATCGAGACCGTTCGGCAGTTTAGCGATCAGCGCAGTCAGACGCGCAGCCTCGATCGCGCTACGAATCTCGCGTTCGCCGGCCGCCGGATTGCCAAGCGCGATATTGGCCCGCACTGTCGTGCCCAACACGAGCGGCGGCTGCAGGACGGTGGCGATGCAGCCCCGGACCGAACGGAGCGTCGCCGCGCGCGTATCGCGTTGATCAATTCGGATGGCCCCTTGCTGCGGCTCATAGAAGCGCATCAGCAAACTCGCCATTGTGCTCTTGCCGGCACCGCTAGGTCCGACGATCGCAACTGTCTGACCGGCCTTGGCATGAAAGCCGACGCCCTTTAGTACCGGCTTGGACGGCTCGTAACCGAAAACTACGCCGTCAAAATCGATTTCACCCCGCACCTCACCCAGCGGCCGTGCACCCGGACGATCCTTCACTTCAGGTTCAACGTCGAGCACTTCCAGACAGCGGCGGAGACCCGCTTTGGCATTTTCGACCAGTCCATAGGTCTGAAAGATCTGATTGACCGGCTGATAGAGCGAGGCCAAGTAGGTAATGAAGACGATGAGGCCACCGATCGTTAACGAGCCGCTCAAAACGTGCTGCGCGCCAATCAAGATGACCGTGGCGGTACCGGCCGCGATCAGAAGACTGACACCGCCGGCGTACATCGTCTGAAAAACGTAGACCCTTAGCGTTTGGTCCAGGCTGTCGCTGCTCGACTGCACGAATCGTTGGTAGGATTCTGCCTCGCGGGTAAAGGCCTGAACCACGTGAATTGCCGCGAGGGCCTGATGGGCTACGGTATAGAGGCGGCTTTCCTTGATGCGGGCGCTGGTCGAGAGGCGGTCGATAGTGCTGCTGACAGACACGATCAGGATGAACAGGATTGGGATAATCGCCAATGCCGCGAGTGTGAGCACCACATCCATTCTTACCATCACGTAAAACATCGCGGCGAGCATTGCTCCCGCCGACAGCATCTGGAACAGCCCATTCATCGCGATCGTCTGCACTGACATCGTATCGTATGCAATCCGCACCATCAGGTCGCCAATCTCCTGGCGCCGATGAAACGAAAGCGACAAGCGCTGCAGATGATCGAACAGTTGTGCGCGAAGGTCGTTCACCATGCGCTGCCCGATCGAGATGGTCACGTAATTGCTGGCGATGTTTATTATGCTCACCAGCAGATAGATCAGGACCAAGGCAGCGCAGGAGCCGAGCAACAGTTGGTGGCGCGAGAGCGAGGCAAGCCACCTCAGCCCCAGCGGTTGAGCGCGCAGGACATTGTCGATGACGATTTTAAGTGGCCAGGGCTTGGCCGCCTCGATTATGCTCGCGAGAAGCAGAGCGACGATAACTGCCAGCAGGCGTGCGCTGTACCCGCGCATTCGGCGAAAAACTTCGCCATAGAGTCGCGGCGTGCTCATTAGCTCGCCGCCTCACCGAGGGGGGCAGGCGTTGATTGCGGACCTTTGCCAGGCTGCGATGCAATTTGCCTTCGCACCACCGCATCGAATGAGGCCGCGCTGATTACCGCTGGTATCTGCCATGCACGTCGCAATGCCAATGCCGCAAAGGCACCACTAGCGAGTACGCATATCGCGGCCACGATGGCTAGTGAGAAGCCAGCAACCAGCAGCATAGTTATTAGACTCGTTAGTGAAGCGGCAATCCGCCACCTGGCCACGCCAGTCCGCCATCCGACCGATACGGCATTGCCGCCACCAAAAAGCAGCACGCTAGTGCGGATGTAAGGAACGACGATAATCCGCAGATCGAACGAGTCGTAACTGCTTCCCCTGGCGACAGCCAGGCCACGCCGGATCAATGCAAGGCGCAGCGCCTCGATGATCTCATCGAGGTTAGTCTGCGGCTCTGCGCCTCCTCGCAAAGACGGCGACATGTCTGCCAGGGGAATAGTTCCGTTCAAGCTTGCCGGAATGGAGGTAGCTCCGCCTGACGCATCCGGCGCGAAACTCCACTTCACCCTCTCGCGCTCCCAACTTCGCAACAGCGGTCCCAGGACCCACAATCCAGTCAAAAGCACAATGTTGATGAAGCCCCTCGGTATGCGACTAGATCCGACAGCTCCTGCAACTGCACACGCAAGCGTCACGAACAATCCAGCTATACCCAGAATGCCAAGGGTCTCATGGAAGATACCCGCTATTGCGAGGAACACTGCAATCGCGATCCATTGAAAAGTCAGCGGGACCTGCGCAGCCAATGGCAACCACGAGCGGGGATAAACCGTCTGGAACAAGCCACGTCCCGACGGGCCATAGTAGATTCGCGGCCCGGCGCCGAACCAATGAGCGAACTGGCGCGATTCACCATAAACGCGCTCCTGGCGGTTCGGGTATTTACGAAATAAGAGGCCCTCGGCACGCCCGTAGCCACGCTGCTGTTGGAGGTAAGCGCCAATCGTGGTACGGCGCTGATGCTGCACGATTGCGCCTGGCGCATACGCGAGCGTCATTTCTGCGTCGCGCAAACGCCATGAAAAATCGACATCGTCACCGGCGTTAGTGAACGTGCAATCGAAGAATGGGCCGGCACCAAGGTTGGCCCTGTCCACCGCCATATTGCAACCACATAGCTGGGCAAGGTCCTGGTCGCCCAGACGAACCTCGCGCGCTTGTCCTGGCGCCGCGGCGATTGCCGCAGCCAGGGTCGAGTTTGGTTCCGGAGCGAAATTCTGCCCACCGGCGGCGGCCGTCTCGCGGCGCCTCAGGGTTTCGGCTAGATGGTACAACCAGGCGCTATCCGCCTCAGCGTCAGCGTCAATGAAGGCAACGACGCGGCCGTGAGCTGCCGCCAATCCAGCATTACGCGCTTCGGCTAGCCCGCGATGCGGCAACCTCAACGTTCGCACCCCGGCGGATTCAGCAATCGCTGCGGTGGAATCCGTCGCGCCATCGTCGACCACCATGATCTCGTAATCCGGATAGTTCAGCCGCTTCAGGGATTCGATGCATCGCGCAATTGTCGGCGCGGCATCGTATGCGGGCACAATTACGGAGGCGCTGGGCGCGGCCGTTAACGATGGCGGCAAGGAGCCCCGGAAAATCCGGCTCACAGCTGCGAAGGAGGGTTTGGGCGCCCGCTCGCGGGTGGTAACGCCGAACGCCCAGTCCGTGATTTCACTGGCGCCGGTGAACCATTCGTCGGTAAACGAAAAAATCACCAGACCGGACAGACCCAATTCGAATGCGGCGCGCGCCTGCCATCCGAGCAGTTCGGCCTGATGTTGCTCACCCTCGCGAATCGTGTCGATGCCGGTCTCGCTCAACACCAGCGGACGCTCGCCGGTAATCGCCATCAAGTGTGTCAGATAACGGCGGAAATCAGCCTCGCGATGCAAATAGACGTTAAAGCATATCACATCGAGAAAACTTAGATCGAGATATTCGGTCGAGGGATAATTCGAATAGGTGAAGAGCCCGGCCGGATCGAGTCCTTTGCCAATATCGTACAACTCCGCCAGGAACCGGCTCACCGCACGTGGACCATGCCAGCGAACGATATCGGAACGGATCTCATTGCCAATGCTATAAGCGAAGATCACCTCGTTGAACTGACGCAGCGCGGCGATGTCCCGCCTGACCGTGTTGCGGATGTCACGCACCATCTCGGGCGAGTCTAAGAAGGTCACGTGTTGCGGCCATGAAATCCCTGCCAGCAGCCGCAGTTCATATTTCGCCGCCAGATCGAACATCCAAGACGGAGGCATGACATACGTTCGCACTAGGTTGGCGCCGAGTTCACCCATCAAAGCGAAATCGGCAGCGACGCGGTCCGGCTCCGGGTATGATTCGCCCCGCGAATTCGGCGCAAACGGACCATACGAGACGCCACGCGCAAAAAACTTCTGCCCGTTGTGGTAGATATACTTGCCTCGTGCAGACAAACGGCCCATCCCGAAGAGCTAAGCGCAAACCGGCCAGTCAGGCAACTTTGTCCCTGCCCGAGAGCCGCTCGCGCTATGGCACTGCTGGCTGCGCTAATAGCGACGAGGGCTCGCTAGCGAATCGGGGCACTCGGCACTGGGCCCGGAACAGTTCACTAGTGCTAAGCTAATGACCATCCATGCGGCCCTTGCACCTTTTGATCGTTGAAGACGAGGTCAAGCTGCGCACCAGCATTTGCGCCGGACTCGGCGAGGAGAACTTAACCGTCTGCGGCGTCGGGAGCACCGAAGCAGCTGAACGGGTGCTCGCAACGAGCGAATTTGACGCGATCGTGCTCGACCTCCGTTTACCCGGAAAGGATGGCATTTCGTGGCTGCGAGAAATCCGCACCGCGGGTAATATCACGCCGGTCCTCATTCTCACCGCGCGCGGCTCCGTTGCCGAGCGCGTTATAGGACTCGAGTGTGGCGCGGACGATTATCTGGTCAAGCCGTTCGCTTTCGCGGAACTGCTCGCGCGGATACGGGCGCTCGCGCGGCGCCGGCTTAGTTCCGCGCAACCGCTGCTTAAAGTTGGTGACGTCGAGTTCGACACGGTCACCCGGCGTGTGCGCCGGGCCGGCCGAGAGATCAATCTTTCTCCAAAGGAAACGCTGCTCCTGGAGTTGCTGATGCGCAATGCCGATCAGACAGTCACGCGTGCAATGATCACCGACGTGGTGTGGGGTCCCGCCTACAACGACGTTTCGAATCTGATTGAGGTATTCGTCAACCGGCTCCGCCGTAAAATCGAGAACCGTGGCGTTTCGCTGATCGCCACTCAACGCGGCATTGGCTATTCGATGCGCAGACCGACATGACGATACGGCTGCGGCTGACCATCTATTGGGCTGGAGTGCTTTTGCTGCTGTTGCTGGGCGCCGGGGTCGCGGTGTTTCTCTTGTTCCAGCGCCAGCAATGGGGCCGGCTCGACGGTGCGCTGATGGAGGAAGCGGATACCGCGGCCGAAGCAATTGCTCACGGTGCCGCCGCCGCGACAATGATCGTACGCTTGAGCGAAGAGCGCGACCTCGGTCCGAAGCGACTGGTATGGGTGGCGGCCGGCGAGCGCACAATCGCCGCGGCAGGAGACCAACGCGCTGATCTGCCGATCCTGAAACAAACACGGAACACGCCTAGGATCGTAGATGGCCAGAACGATACCTTCCGCTATGCGATAGTACCCTTCTTGTTGAATGGTGCCCACGCCTATCTCGCTGACGGAGTTGATGCGCGCGCGGTGCGTGAATCGATCAGCCGTCTTCGAGCAAGTCTATTGCTTGTGCTGCCGGCCTTGCTTGTCAGCAGTGTCTCGGTAGGATATTGGCTCGCCGGGCGGGCGCTGGCCCCGTTGGTAACTGTCGCCAGCGGGCTGGCTGAGATTGAACCCCGGGACCTGAGCCGCAGGCTGGCCTTGGCACCGATCGACGACGAGCTGGGCCGGCTGATTCACGCGATTAATGGGCTACTGGAACGGGTCGAGCGCGCGTCGGCGGCTGAGCGGCGATTTGCGGCCGATGCCGCGCATGAACTGCGGACCCCGCTCGCAGTGCTCCGCACCGGCATCGAAGTTATCTTGCGCCGTGAACGGACAGCCGCAGAGTACGCGCAGGCGCTCCATGTGGCGCTGCGCGATGCCGCCGCAGTCTGCACATTGGCGGATGATCTGCTCGCGCTTACACGCCTTGACCAGGAGTTGTCGGTCGGACGTGAAGCCATTGACCTGCACGTACTGACCGAGGAAGTCATCGATGCAATCGAGCCGCTGACCGCCTCGAAGTGCCTGAGAATCGAAACCAACCTGCAGGCCGCGGCTATCGTGAAAGGCAATCGCGACCACCTGCGGCGCCTGATCATCAACCTGCTCGATAATGCATTGAAGTTCACGCCGGAAGAGGGACTAATTGGGATCGCGCTGGAATCGCTCAACGGCGAGGTGAAATTGCGCATTGCGGACTCTGGTCCGGGAATAGACGAGGAGGAGATGCCCTTCATCTTCGAGCGATTCTTCCGCGGCCGAAACGGCCGCAATGAGTCGGGAAAAGGTCTCGGACTGAGCCTCTGCCGCGAGATCGTGGACCTGCACGGCGGCGAGATAAGCGTCACCAACCAACCCGGCGGCGGCACCGAGTTCGTAGTCACGTTACCGGCGTCACCGGGCGTTTTTGCGGGCTGACGAAGCCGGAGTAAGATCGGAGGGCTTGAATCTTGCCCGCTCTCTTACCTCAGTCAGACGGCGCGTTGAGTGAATCGGGTTCCAGGCGGCGGAGGATCTTCCGGAGGCCCGGCAAAGCACTGTGAGATCGATATCCAGGCCGTCGCGGCCGAGCCAACCACCCGCAATTTCGTGTCAGCACTGTTCCGCACCTGCGTCACAACCTGACAGAACTCCACCGCACTTCCCTCGATGGAGTTCTCTTTGTCCGGTTGGCCCCATTCCCAGACCGCGCCCGACGGAGCGAGCAGCCGGACATAAGGTATGCTCGCGGGCACCGCCATGCCGCGGTTCGTAAAGGTCCAGGAGAATGTATTTATCCCAAGCACGACAATATTCCTGATTCGATCGGTTTCGTTGCGCGTTTCACCAACAAGATCGTAAACGGCTTGACCATGAGCCCACGTCTCCATAAGTCGGGCGGTTATGCTTGAGCGCACGCTCATAGCAGGCCCGGCCCACGGCACGCGCTTCCTCGGGTCAGCGGTCATAAAACGGCCCGTCATCTCCTGGTAGAAATCCCGCCACTTATTCATCAACTCGCGGTTCCTGGCTCCGCCCAGCCACGCATGTGTGAAGGCGAGATGTGTAGTTCCTTGCTTAAGCGCCACCCTCAGATGCGCCATCAGGCGCGCGAAAGCGTCACTATCCTGCAATGCGACGTCAGCGGCGAAGTTAAAAAAATGTAAATGGGCGACCACATCGTTAATTGTCCACTGCTTGAATTGGGTTTCTCGCTGCCAATCCTGCTCATACAATCCTTCGAGCAAGGCCAACAGTTCGTCACTTTCCGCTTGAAAATCGATCGCTTGTTGCAGCATGTCCTTATCCCTTCGTTGCGCTCGAAAACCGAGGCGCAGAAGACTCCTCGACTATGCAAAGCCAGCGCGCGCAGCTTGCCTCAACCTTAACATTTATAACCCAGCTGACCGTACGAGCCCGACCCAGCCTGCTGTTCAGCCGCTCAAATCAATCAAAAACCAATGAGAGTTTGTCAGCCTAGATCGTCGCAGTATGGAGTTTTCGCCTGGCTACGGCACCAGTTGGGCACCACTTCTCGGATGGCGAGTGCGGCTTTAAACTAACCGATTGATCCGCGTATCAAACCCCACACGTCCTGGTCGAGTTCGTACGGACTACGTGTTTTAAACCGGCGGCCAGGATGCCCTTTCGATTGCACAGCGCGCTACCCACCTGATCGAGCAGTTGCTCGACAAGTCGTCGGTAATGGATGGACTCATCCCGTGTAAACAAGTTCTCGCCCGTGACTCTTAGTCAATAGGGAATAGGGGTACGGATCATTGCCGGTAGGTTGAAATTTCCTGCGTCAATTGGAACAGAGGAGCGAATGATGATTGAGCGACTGGCGGTTCTACTCTCGGCAATCGTGGTGCTCGGACTGGGATTCAATTATGGGGCATGGGCGCAGGAAACCCCCGCTGTGACCCTGGCGCAGGCAAAGCCGGAGGGCGTTGTCTCCGCCACAGTGATAACCGTTCACGGCAAGATCGTTAAGGTCGATAAGGCCAGGAAGCTGGTTACACTTGAGGGACCGGCCGGGCGGATAGTGACGTTCTATGTCAGGAATCCGGACAACCTCAGAGCGGCTAAAGTTGGCGAGCCTTTTGCCGCTCGCGTCTATGAGATCGTCATTATCCGAAAGAAGAAGCCCGGCGAAAATGTACAGAGCGCTTCGTTGTCGCAAGGGATATGGACGACTAACCCCGGGCGGAGCTCCAGGCGGTTCCCGTGCTGTGCAAATAAGGCTTCTCGTTACCGTTGATGCGATCGACGAGGCGAACGGGACGGTGACAGTGAAAGCCGCGGATGGAACAACCGAAACGGTCAAACCGAGGAATCGGCAAAATCTCAAACGGTTGAAAACCGGCGACGAACTAGTAATCGGTCTCTATCGCGGCATCGCGATATCGCTGGCAAAAGAGCCGGGGGGCGGAGCCTCCTAGAGTTGGAAGAGTCATCTGGCTAGTCTTGTGGGCGTGGGCTGGAACGATCTAAACAGTGCCATCGCAAGCCAGACAAGTCCGTCATTGTTTGCTCGACTTGGGAGCGTACCGAGGACGCCATAGGGGCGCGCGCAATTGAGGTTCGCTGTGAGAAGGAAGAACGACTATGCGCGTGGATATCGGTAACTGTCGGCTATTTTTTGACGTTGAGGGGTCTAAGCTGCGGCCCGACGGACCACGCATGAAGGAACTACCGACGCTACTGCTGTTGCACGGTGGGCCAGGCTTTGATCATTCGAGTTACAAGCCGGCGTTTTCATTACTCCGCGACATCACACAAATCGTCTACCTCGACCACCGTGGCCAGGGCCGCAGCGATCGCTCTACACGAGACTTCTGGAACCTCGACCAATGGGCGACTGATGTCAAGAGCTTTTGCGATGCGCTTGAAATTGAGCGGCCGTTCGTCCTGGGCAACTCGTTCGGCGGCATGGTTGCGATGGCCTATGCCTCTCGATATCCGGACCATCCGGCCAAACTGGTTTTGTCGAGCACAGCGGCACGAATGGACCTCGATCGCATATTGCGGATGTTCGAGAAGCTCGGTGGCCTGGAGGTACGTGACGCGGCTTGTAGCTTCTGGGAAACACCATCTCCAGAGAACCGGGCCAGATATATGCGGCTATGTATGCCTCTCTATAATCCCTCGGGAGTCCTCGCGAACCCAGACAGCCTTGCCAGAACGGTTTGGAATTTTGACGTCATGGAGCATTTCATAAAAGGCGAACAACGCACATTCAACTTGTTGCCTGAACTTCATCAGATCAAATGTCCAAGCCTGCTCCTAGCCGGGGCTCACGATCCAGTCTGCACCATTGAAGACATGAAAGAGATAGCTGAAGCGATTGCTCCCAATCTGATGCGGTTAGAGCTGTTTGCAGAAGCCGGGCACGGGGTGTTCAGAGACGAACCTGAGCGCGCACTCAAGATTCTGAGTGAGTTCATCACCGCCTGACAAGAAAGCGTGACTAAGCTTCAACCGAACCCCTCGGCAGTCGAGCTGTCAGGTTTCGGAATACTGAGAACAACACCGGCAACCGGTCCTACTCGACCTGCTGGCATGAGTTTCGGGCCGCCGGGATTACGACTTATCTGCGGAATAGGGGCACGCTCGAGCGTATCAACGAGGAGTTTCGTCGACGCACCAAGACCCAGGCTTCCTTGCCGGGGGACGATGCCGTGCTGCTTTTGTTATACGGTCTGCTACGGAGCGGTCAGATCGTGCTGCGCCGCATCGATGGCCGCAACGACATGCCGAAGCCCAAATCTCAATTGAAGGCGGCATAAGAGGCAATTAGAGGATTACTATTAACTGCGTGACTCGCTGATATGTCGCCCAGGCTCTTTTTCCACAAGTTGACCGACACTACCCTTGGCTCGATGAGTAGGTTTGTCTACAAAGAGACCTGAACTGCAGGTGGCATTGCAGGCAGTTTCCATTGGGAGAAGGCTTGGAGAGTCTGATGTCCTCAGCTTTCGTGTTACCGAAGTAATGCGTGACGACATCTCCTACGGCGCTGAGTTTCGCGTCAATAGGGCCCATAAAGTCGTAATTGACATGGCAGGTGTAAGCACTGAAGGCGCCGCATATAACCCGCACGACGGGGAAATTGGGGTGTGTCGGCGAGTAAGGCGGATGGGGCCGATTAAGTGATGATGGACCGGGACACTATAACCCGGACCGGAGCGAGGGCCCCTGGGGTAGGGCGGTCAAACCGCTCGCACGGCGGTGTTGTGCTGAGCCCAGAATCTCGACACAGAGCGAGGAGTATTTAGGCTGCAGACGACACGAACGACGGATGCAAACCAAGTGACGCGATCGAGGCGCCACACAGGCCCCGTCCGATAAGCCGGCCTTGGAGCCGTACTGGGGAAAACCCGCCGTACGGAATCTTAGGGAGGACGATGGAAACTTCGGCATCATTCGAAGTCCGGTCCGCGCATCGTCCTACCCGACCAGCAGACAGGCAAGGTCCGTTGCACACTAGAACGATGAACGCATTTCCTTATCGGGCTCAACCTGGGCGTCATTGCCGAAAACATAACTGCGGAGCCACATTTTCTCCAAATCCACCCTGCACCCCGCAGCCAGGCTGGGTCCAATTGCGCACCTCTCAATAGGGGGGGCCGAAATCAGTGCCACGGAGACTCGCTCGACGCGTCTATAAGTGGCACTTTCTCGCCGGCCTCGCATGCCGCTATTCGCCGAGACGTAAAACACAACTTCATTTTGTCTGTTGACGCCAAGCAGTTACGAGCAAATTATGAGCCTGCGCAATTTGTAACGGATGATCGTTCGGCGCGCACGAGCAATCGGCTCGACGAACGGAGTGTATCCGCAATTACCATTATGGGGTTCGATCCGATGAGACTTGGAACCAGACTCGTTGTGTTGATCGGTTGCCTTGCAATCGTGACGACGGTTATCGCCGGTCGTTCACTCGCTGCGGGCTACGCCCAGACTAATCTGGTGACCGACGGGTCGGACCCGACTGTCACAGCGCTACACACCGATCCGAATCTGATTAATCCCTGGGGCATCTCGTTCGTTCCGGGCGTGAGTCCATTCTGGGTATCGGACAATAACGCGGGGGTCACCACTCTCTATGACGGGGCGGGCGTGCCGTTTCCGTCCCCAGCGGCTGCGCTGGTTGTGGACATCCCGTCACCGACAGACCCGACTCACGGCGGCAGAACCGGGGCGCCGACGGGCCAGGTCGCGAACGTGCCTCTCTTTTTCACGCCCCCGATCGTGGCGTTTAACATCAAGATCCCCGAACCGAATGGCACCGACTTCGGTCCGGCTCTCTTCATCTTTGCCACCGAGGACGGCACGATTGAGGCATGGAACCTGATGATTCCTGAACCTGATGGAACTCCGACACCCAATCTTGGTGTTGCAGACGATGCGGTGATCGTGGTGGATAACTCGGCGGTTCCGTCGCTGGCCGATGGCGCGGTGTACAAGGGTCTGGCGATGGGATTCAGCCAGATCGGAACAACAAAAGGCAAGCCATTCCTGTACGCGACGAATTTTCGGAGCGGCAAAATCGATGTCTTCGACGATAGTTTCCAACCGGCCACGCTTGGTGGCTCGTTCTTCGACCCGAAAGTGCAGCGCGGATACGCACCGTTTGGCATCCAGAACATCGGCGGGAATCTCTGGGTAACCTATGCACAACAAGATGCGGCGAAGCACGACCCGGTGAACAAGCCAGCGCATGGCTTCGTCAGTGAGTTCGACACCGACGGCAATCTGCTCCAGCACTTCACTCAGCATGGGCATCTCAGTTCTCCGTGGGGCATCGCGAAGGCGCCGTCGGACTTTGGTGAGTTTGCCAATGACATATTGGTCGGCAACTTCGGGGATGGCATGATCAACGCGTACGATCCCGCAACCGGGCACTGGCGGGGGAGACTGTCGGATTCCGATGCCAAGCCCATCGTCAATCCGGGGCTGTGGACAGTAACGTTCAGCGGCGCGGCGGGTCAGACCGCGGTGAACGCGGACCCGGATACGTTGTACATTACTGCTGGGCTGTTGGGGCCGACGCACGAAAATGCCGGCCTATTCGCTAAGATCTCGCCACAATAGTCAAATCGCCTTCAGACTGAGAGGCGGCTGGCAGTTGACGGCGCGGCTCTTCGAGTTTCTCAGCCAGATGGTCGGCGTGGAAGACGAGCCGCGTTCTAGCCTGCCGGTCAGTACGGGCAGCGGATAGAAGGGCGATCGCGACCCACGAAGTCAGCGAATCGGAAGATCTATCGGGAGAAGGTGGGCAGAGCGTTCCCGTCTAGATAACAGTTCGTTACGGATTAGATCGAGAGCATTATTTCGATTTCCGCCGGATCAGCGACCTCGCTCGGAGATTGACTCCGCTAGATGGACAATAAACGAACTTGAATGGGCCGATATCCGGCGACGAACTAGCACGGATTTGCCAGTCGAACTTCTCAACACATGGAAAAGAAGAAGGGGAAACGGAGATGCCGAATTTCAACCATCTGGTTGTACTCATGCTCGAGAACCGGTCGTTCGACAGGAAGAAATGGAAGAGCTATGCACGGCGCTCGCGGCGCTGGTCGGCGAGCTCAAGCGCACGCTCATCAAGCGCATCACGACCGACAAGAGCAGCCGGCTGATGGTGCCGAAGTAGTCAAATGGGGGGACAGCCAGGCCGCTCGCCGGATCGCTCGGAGCGACCTGCCTGGCCCGCTTCGGCACCTCGCCCCGATGGCTCGACTCCAGTAGTGCGATCCGACAACGGCTTGATCTTCCAGAGCCGGCGTTTTCGCGCTGCGTGCCACGACTACCGGCTGCGCCAGGAGTTTATTACTCCCTACACGCCTGAACAGAACGGCATTGTCGAGCGCTTTTTTCTTAGCCATAAAGAGGAATGCGTTTGGCAATACAATTTCCACAACTTCACTGAAGCACGTCTAGCTATTACCGGCTGGATTGAGTGGTACAACTCCGAACGGCCTCATCAGGCGCTCGGATATCGGAGCCCGCGTCAATTCCGCGCCCGACAACCCAAACTCGTGGCTTGATACCAGGGGAGCATGTATGGACCCAGCCCCGTGCGCAAGGTTGCCGCTCTGATGGTCCACGTGTCCGGTTGCGGGCATGTATCCGGCCTCTCGCTGGAGCGCTGAGCACTCCCGGCCATGATGGAAATCCGCGCGTTGCCCTCTATAACACTACATCGGCCTCTGAGGCCTTGCTCCCACGGCAGATTTGGAAAACGCCGGTTTGCCGCTGCAGTATCGTCTTGCCCCTCGTGTCGACCCCGTGAACCCGGAACAGATTCTTTGCCAAGTCGATACCGAGTATTGCAATTTCCATAGCAGACCCTCCCTCTTCTTTATGATGGTTGCAATTCGCCATCCTGGCCCAAAAAGAGGCCGTTCTGAAAAGTAAGGGCTGGGTCCATGCCATCACTACACTCCAACTCTTGGTGGACACGCTGATCTTACAGTTCCAGTGGGAAGGCTCCACGAGGCAGTTTGACACAGCCGTTCATCGAGTCTTGGGCCTACGCCACTGCGCTCCTGTTATTGGAGGCTTGACGGTCTCAAAGGAAAAGAGCGTATGTACTAAGCTGTTTTAGATCTGCCGATCCAAACGTACGGGCGCGATACCTTGCACGATAAGAGAGGATTCATCTATGGGCAGACTCAATGGAAAAGTAGCGGTGATCACCGGAGCAGCGAGTGGGATTGGCCGCGGTACCGCTTTGTGCCTCGCTGGGGAAGGAGCGGCTGTAGTGGTGGCAGATTTGAATTCTCAGGGCGGCGAACAAGTAATTGGCGAAATAGCGGCAGCAGGCGGACGTGCGATTTTTCAGCATACTGATGTGACGAGCGAACCGGATATCAAAGCGCTTGTTGAGCGGGCGGTCAGCGAGTACGGGCGACTCGATATCATGTTCAACAATGCCGGCCTGGTGGGTGCCGTAGGTCCAATTGAGGCCGTCAGTGCCGAGGATTGGGACAAAACCATAGCAGGCCTGTTGCGATCAGTGTTCCTTGGCATCAAGCACGCGGTGCAGCCGATGCGGAAGGCGGGCGGCGGCTCGATCATCTCGACGTCGTCGGTAGCCTCGTTTCTTCCATCGCCTTACGGCGCGGCATATGCGGCCGCGAAAGGGGCAGTTATCAGTCTCACGCGGGCAGCTGCCCTACAGCTCGGGCGTGATCACATCCGGGTGAATTGCATCTGCCCCGGCGCCATCAACACGCCGATCTGGGGCGCTCTGCCAGAGTTGTCAGATCCAGCGGCAGTGGCACAGGCACTAGATCATGTTCAAACGATCCCGCGGGTCGGACGCCCGGAGGATATAGCCTCGATGGTCCTCTATCTCGCGAGCGATGAGTCACAATGGGTCACGGGAACCGCGATGATTGTGGATGGCGGGATAACCCTAGGCGCGAATGTGTCCGCTCTGGCCGCGCTTCCGTCCTCACTGCGGAGCGCGCAGCCTCCGCCCAATGTCTACGTCGGGCCGTCGTTCAAAAGATGGTGAATAAGGCACGAATGACCAAGAGCACCATCGAGGCCATCCCTTGGTTGTCGCGAATCCGTTACCGCACGACGCCTTCAGGTCAGGCCGGCGTCGCGTAGATCAGCCAGAAGGCGGGCGCGTTGGCGATCCGCAGGGTCCCCTTGCATAAATTTGAGTGAAAAGTTCGGGCTGATTCGCCGAACCTCCGCCGCCTCCGCTCGCGCCTGCTCCTTATGATTCGTCTCGATGTAACACATGGCCAAAAAGAGATGAGCAGACAAATCACCGGGGTACCGAACAAGATGCTGCTTGAATACTGGTATAGCGTCATTAAACCTGCCCATCGTGACGTATCCCCAGCCCAGGTCGAGCAGGTATAAGTCGCTTCCTTGCGGGTCGACGCGCATGGCCTTTTCTATGGCCTCGATGCCTTCTGTGGGTTTCCCCAAAGCGATCAGCGCATCGCCGAGGTTTTCGTATCCAAAAGGATCGCTCGGATCGACCGCGATGCCCCGGTTAGCATAGTCCCCCGCCAGCGCATAGTACCGCTTGGCATCATTCATATAGCGGGCCTGCTGCCCATTCATGAGATTGAGCGCGCTAACGAGCATATAGGTACCTGAAATGGTGTCATCCAAAGCGATTGCCTTTTGCGCGAGTTCAGATGCGCGTTGCAGGTCGCGTGCCGGATCAGCGCTGTAGCCATTCATCACATCCATCAGGTAGGTAAAGCCGAGCATTGCCATAGCTCCGACATACTTCGGATCGAGCGCCAGCGCCCGTTCATACATCTCGCGCGATTTTGCAACACCTGCCTTGGTGAAGGTGAAGTATGGTGGAATGCCACGCAGGTAGTAATCGTAAGCTGCGATGTTATCGGTTGTGTGCTTTACGCCCGATGGAACCACCGGAAGTCCACTCTCGGACAGTGAGAGCTCAAGCCGAAGAGTTGCCAGGATCTTCTCGACAAGCTCGTCCTGGGTGACGAAGATGTCTCGCAAAGGACGGTCGTAGGACTGGGCCCATAACTCAGTGCCATTTTCAGCATCGGCCAGTTGCGCAGTAATGCGGACCTGATTGGCTGCCTTGCCCACACTCCCTTCAAGAACATAGCGAACACCGAGTTGGCGGCCGATGTCGCGCACGTTCGTGGGCTTGTTCTTGTAGGTGAAGCTCGAGCTGCGCGCGATCACGAATAGATTCGGAATCCGCGAAAGATGGGTTATGAGATCGTCGGTTATCCCGTCGTTGAAATACTCCTGTCCAGGATCGCCGCTCAGGTTCGTGAACGGGAGCACTGCGATAGAAGGTTTATGCGGCAAGGTGAGCGCGGGATGCAACGGTGCTGGAATCGATGCGGTTGTCGTGGGTGGTCGCAGCGACAGATGTTGCACGACGACCACCACTGCGCCGACAATCACAAGCGTCCCAAGCGAAACGCCAGCCACACGCAGACCATTGGTCCGTCGGTGTTTCACGCCGACGGAGCCTGTGCTATCGGCGGCCACCCGGAAGACGCGCACCGGCTCGGCGATGTTCTTCACACGCTGCTCGCCCAGATCAGCGTATCCAAGCTCCAGCTTGTTCTTGACCTGTTCGTGAACAGAACCCGAAATTAGAATGCCTCCCGGCTCGGCAAGACTCTCTAGCCGGGCGGCGACATTAACCCCGTCGCCGTAGAGCTGATCGCCTTGCACGATCACGTCGCCGAGATTGATGCCGATGCGAAACTCCATCCGGTGTTCGGGCGGCAGATCAGCGTTCTGATTCTTCAGCGAAACCTGAATGTCTACTGCACACTGAACCGACTCGACTACGCTGGCGAACTCGGCCAACACACTGTCGCCCGCCGAGTTAACAAAGCGCCCGCGATGATTCTCGATCAGGCTATCGATGATTTTGCGATAGGCGGATAGGGTTCGGAGCGTCGCCTCTTCATTCTCCCCCATGAGGCGGCTGTAGCCGTAGACGTCGGCGCAGAGTATGGCTGCGAGTTTGCGCTCCAAGACGCACCTACGTAAAGGCGATTATTCCGTCGAAAATCGTAAAAATACAATCTCATGGAGGCGCCCCTTGGGCTACCGTAGGCGAGGCTCGATGTGGCGCTGGCAGTTTTCCACCCGCAAATGCAGGAGACAAGCCTGTCGTGCGCACCGTTTGGCCAGAAGGGACAGTCGGCAGGAACGGTGCAGTATCGAGGCTTGATTTGAGGGTCGAACTCCAGCAGTTTGCGCAATCCCCATGCGACCTAGTGTGAAGGGCATCAAGGCCACTTCTAGTATTTCATCCAGCTCTTCTCGTATCAGAAGGAAGTTACGCAACGGCGTATTCCGCTGCTCTGACCCCGGCAAGGACCCCGACGCCTATGGAGATTCCTTATTGCGCGAAAGGGGTCCCAATTTTAATCGCGATCGGCTATGGACGGTGTTTAACACTGGCTTTCCTGGGAATGCTTCCCGGCCGAAATGTCTGGCCTAAGGTATCTCCAGCCCGATACGCGACTGTCAGGCGGTATTGCTCAAAACGAGTAGCGGCGCCGTCTCGCCCACGCACCAATTAGCCGCGTATTGTCCGGGGCGAAGAACGCGTCGCTTTGCCTAAATCGCTCCAATCGGGCAATTGGCATACGTCAGGAATTGGTTGAAACAACAGTCGAGACTTGACATGCGCCATGCAGTAAACAACTGTCATATACATGAAACGACACAATGTCGCCGTCACTGAAGACGAATGGAATCGGGCGCAGCGAATAGGTCAGCAACAAGACGTTCCGGTCTCTGCCAGTGCGGTTCTGCGCGCTGCCATCAAAATTTATTTGCAGCAAAAAGAGGAAGAGTCACGCGGTAAATTCAAGCCGAGAACCCACAGTCGCGCATAACTGTGCTCTACTGTACTTGGCAGGATATTACAGTTTAATGTAAATTCCTATCATCAAACAAAAGGGCCGTCGGCGCGGGAACACCGGCGACCCAGCAACACAGCCGGAATACGGGAGATTCCGACCATGCGCGACAACAAACCTACCAAACGCGAAGTCTACGAGATAGTCACCGACCGCATCATCGAGCGGATGGAACAAGGCGCGATTCCCTGGGAACGTCCGTGGAATTCGGCCATCGGACTGCCACGCAACATTCAAGGCCGGCAGTATCGCGGCATCAATGTCTGGATACTCGGAGCGCAAGGCTACGAGTCGCCAGTCTGGCTGACATTCCGCCAAGCCAAGGAAATGGGCGGACACGTCAAGGCCGGCGAGAAATCCACGCCAGTAGTGTTCTGGAAACTGCTCGGCCGCGACAAGGAAGAACCAGACGGCTCAATCAGCCACAAGGTTTTTCCGCTCATGCGCTATTACAACGTCTTCAATTTGGAGCAATGCGCGGATCTTCCCGTCAAGGCAAACGATACCATTTCGCCATTCGCTGACCGCAAGCCTGTCGAAGCAGCCGAAACGATTATCGCTGGCATGCCGCTGAGGCCGGAAATCCGAGAGACGCGACACGATGAAGGAAGACCGCCTTACTACTCATCGCATCTGGACTATGTTGACATGCCGCTCAAGAGCCAGTTTCCAATGCTCGAAAACTGGTATTCGGTTTTGTTCCACGAGATAGGTACTGTCGCAAGTGTACTTGTCTGAGGCTTCAAATACGGGCCGGTCCCTGATCGGGACGACACAAGCTAAGAGCTGTGCACAAACCGCCAGGCGGATTCT
>Ga0306920_100000956_pt1 | contig 35234 bp, 29 predicted proteins | sample flu12Cox44000170_FD_204666 | JGI IMG/M metagenome (GOLD analysis project Ga0306920, IMG submission 204666) | Lab enrichment of tropical soil microbial communities from Luquillo Experimental Forest, Puerto Rico - flux4day.12C.oxic.44.000.170 (v2)... | ecosystem: Environmental > Terrestrial >...
ACTCGCCGGATGTAATGAGCATTCGGTGAGTCCTCCTCAACCGAAAGAAGTCGCAGTCGCGGCAGGGGAGATTGGTTCACGGTTACCCGACTTTTCCTTCGAGGATTTGCAAGGACGCGAGATTTCTTCGGCTGACCTTCACGGCAAGGTGGTGCTCATTGATTTTTGGGCCACATGGTGCCAGCCGTGCAAGAAAGAGATGCCGGGATACCAGAAACTCCTAGACCGCTACGGCTCTCGCGGATTCGCGGTTGTCGGCTTAAAATTTGACACGATGATGGAGATGGAAGATCCAATCCTGTTCGCGAAGAAGATTGGAGTCCGGTATCTGCTGGCGGTCGCGACGGATGATTTGAAACAAAAGTTTGGTGGCATTGTAGGGTTGCCAACTACGATGCTCTACGACCGCCAGGGCGTACTTCGCAAGAAAGTCATCGGGTTTGAATATACCGACGCGATTGAGGCAGATTTAAAGCCACTTCTTTAGACTCGCCTTCGGGCCCACAGAACTGATTAGGTGAAATTACGGATATGGAAAAAGAAGAACTGCAACCCGTTCTTATTACTTAGCCGACGATCCTCCTCGACTATGGTCATCACTTCCTAGAACGCCATTTCTGCACCGCGATAGGAAGCATCCCGGACTACTCGGGTCGGATCATCCCAGAATCATGGCGTCCACGATGGTTCCATGAGGAGCGTGAACAGACCGGTGGCAACGAGTGCGGCTCCCCAAACCAAATTGAAGTTGAGCCAGGTCTTACGAAGAAGGGAGAGGCCGAGCTTACGATAGACTACCCACGCGAGCAGCCCTGTGATTACAAGATAGGCAGTCGTATGGACCACGGTGGCGAGCGTTCCGGCTATAGGGCTGGTGGCGGCAGTTATGTGATGGTAACCTGCCATTTGGTCTGCCGCTTTGACCATGCTGCTGCTCAGCAACACCGGTAGTACCATCAAACCTGCGCCATGCGCAGAGGCCATCAGAAACGACCAGACAGTCAGGTCTCGAAAACCCACCTGCATGCGGACCCACCGAGGGTGCTGATGCCAAACCAGGCCATAGATTCCAAGGCCGATCAGTAGGGCGGCGACAGAGTAGCGGATAGCATTGAGCGGCACTGTCATGCCCAGAATCGTCGCTGCAAGAACCGCGATGCCGATGGCCAACGCATGGCCCAAGGCGATAGGGACGAGCGCTCTCGCCACGGCACTCCCCTTCTGCTCCTGCATCCCTAGCGCCACTGCGAACAGCCACCCCATCCCTGGGTTGATGCCATGGTAAGCGCCGAGGAGCATCATCAGCCACAACACCGTCGATGGCAGGCCCGCATGCGTCATTTCGTCTCCGAGTAGCAATAAGAGTCGGATGACGCGTCGCCTCCTTCCAGCCGCAGTTGATGCGCGCGCAGCCCGTCGAACTCGACGAAGAACTTTTCATCCAAGTTCATCCCGCCCTTCGGATGCGCGTCGAGCTTCACCATCCAACTCTTCACGCCGTCGGGATAGAACTGTTCGTCCCACGGAGAATACAGGGAGTTGGTGAAATAGATGCGCTTGCCGTCGCGACTGATCTCCACCATCTGCGGCCCGCCATTGAGAGCCTGCTTGGGTTTGTTCGGGTGTGCCGCACGGCGCACGATCCCGCCGAGGTAGATGGAACCCGTCTTCTTCGGATTGCCGGGGTCGGAAACATCGTACTGAATGAACTCTCCTGTCCCCCAACACGAAACGTAAAGGAAGTGGTCGTCCAGGGAAAGGTTGATGTCCGTTACTAGCGGTGGCACGGCCTTAAATCCTTGCAACAAAGGCGGCAGCTTTTCCGGGTCGGCCGGCTCGGCGGGAATTTCGATCACCTTGCGCACAGCCCACTTGCCGTTCTTGCCGCCGTCCTCGCGGTACCACATCCAAATCGAGGAAGAAAGGTCCTTGAGCGAAACGACCACGCCGACGAATCCATATGTCCTCTTCGGATCGTGAGCGGGACGCAGTTCGAGCACCATCTGTTGCTCCGCACCCAGATCGAGTTCCTGTACATGGCGGCGCTTGTCCAGGTTCCAAATATGCATCTTGTGTCCGTACTTGCCGCCCAGCAGCAACTCCCCGTTGAGACCGTTCTTCACCATGTTTGGCGTGCCCCATTCGGAGGTCACCATGGTGTCGCATCCGAGGTGCCACCAGAAGTCGTAAGCCAGTTGCTGCGGGCCGCGATCCTGTTCCCACTGACCCTTCAGTTCGAAGGTGTTCGCATCCATCAGGAAAATGCCACCAGGGCCGTCTCCGCTGGCCGAGCCGAGCGCGCTCCCATACACGCCGTCTGGGCCGCAATGAATCGTGTGGGGCGAGGTGTAGCCGGTCTTCTTGATGAACTCCTCGGGCCCGATCACCTTCACGATTTTCGGCTGCTTGGGGTTCGCCTTCGTATCCAGAATGTGAATGCGCGACGACGCGATGCCCGGCACGATCAGGTAGCGACGCTCCATGTGTGGATGCGGGGCCTGCGGGCAGAGGCACGCGCTGCAGGCGTTCCAGCCGAAATGGTGCAGCTCATTATCGCCGCGTGGAAAATCCACCTGCCCGACCAGTTGGCCATACCCCGAGGAATTCGGATCAAGGTCAATGACGCCCATGGCGTCGCGCTCTCCATTCGTCACAACATTGAGCAGCGCGACGTACGCGAGGCGCTCTGGTGGGGCCTGCATCGCCATACCTGGTGAAGGGTAGAAGGTTGGGTCCGGCATCAAAGACATAGCCAATCTCCTTTGACAAAAACATCCGACGAAGAATCTGGATCGACAGTGTTTCGCAGTGTAACCCAGTCAAGGACAGCAAGCCAGGGCGGAGCATGCCTAGCTCCTTGGGAGGCCGTTGGAGGAAAAGACCGCAGGCATATTGGGGATTAGTCCTGCCCGGTCTGGCGCGGAGCCTCTCCTGGGCAATCCTTCCATTACTCGTTTTAGGAAAACGGGCCGAGCACCCGCAGCGCAGGGAAAGGTGGGGCTTTGAGGTCACGCGAATACGTATTCAGACGTTCGCGTGATAACAAACTGCTCCGCCTCGTTCATCTTCCGGGCCATCACGTTCTATAGTCTGTGGGGCCCGTCGCCGACCAGCTGAGGGCTGCTGGCTACGACGAGAAATCGCTGCGTGCCATTCTTTTGACCCATTCGCATTGGGACCACGTCAGTGGACTGCCTGATTTTCCCGGCGTCCCCGTATGAGTGACACCCTAGGAACACGAGTCCGTCCAACAAAGCGGAGAGATGGATTTTTGCCGGCTCTTTACCGGCATACGATATGAGTAGTACGGTTTCGAAGGCGGCCCGTACCTCGGATTTCCTGCAAGCCACGACGTCGGTGATGGCGCGATCTTGCGCCCGCGCCAGCGGCTTCGTTCGAACGGGCCAACCGAAAGTTGAGACCGCCGGACGGGGTCGAGCTACAATGAGTCTGGCCGGGCGAAACGGATCGGATCGAAAGACCCTTAGGCGCGGGAATCGTTGCCTGAAGGGTGCAATATTCACTTACGGAGAGAGTCGCTTCTCCATTTCATGCTGCCCAAGGGGGAGTTATTGTAATTGAACCGTTTCGGATTCATGTCGCGGATGAGGTACTCGAGGATCTGCGGGCGCGGTTGCGCCATACGAGATGGCCTGACCAGATACCTGGCATAGGCTGGGAACAGGGCACCGAGCTGGACTGGTTGCGCGGCCTCGTGTCCCACTGGGCCCATGAGTTCGACTGGCGTGCCTGGGAGCGGAAGCTCAACGCGCTCAACCACTTCACCTGGGAGGGCATCCATTTCGTGCACCAGCGTGCCGCATCGGGTCGGGGTGTACCGCTCATTCTCACGCACGGCTGGCCCAGCAGTTTCCTCGACTACCTGGACATGCTGCCGATGCTCGAGGACTTCGACGTGGTTGTTCCCTCCCTACCCGGGTATGGATTCTCGCCGCGCCCACCTGAGGTCGGCATCAACTACCGGTACGTCTCGGAGCGGTGGCACAGACTCATGACCGAGCTCGGGTATTCCCGCTATGGTGCGGGGGGCAACGACTTCGGCGCCGGGGTGTCGACGTTCCTTGCGCTGGACCATCCAGAGTCGGTGATCGGGATCCACCTCACCACACTGGAGTCGGACCTCACCCCCAAGGTGGACGACGCGGAACTGTCCGATGTGGAGCGTTCGTACCTCGCGGTAAGCCGGGGCTGGGACGCGGAGGAACGGGGCTACAGCACGATCCAGTCCACTAAGCCGCAGACCGTCGGCTATGGGCTCAACGACTCCCCGGTGGGGCTGGCCGCATACGTCGGCGAGAAGTGGCACTCGTGGAGCGAGGTCACGCCGCCTAACGACTTCCTTTGCGCCATACTGACCCTGTACTGGGTCACGCAAACCGTCACCTCGTCGATGCGCGACTATTGGGACAATCGCCGGTACCCACCCGACCCCACCTACGTTGGCACGCGCACGGCGTTCGGTGTCTTCGCGCACCAGACCGTTCCCGAGGGCGAGCCGCCACGCTCGTATCTGGAACGCGTGTACAACATCCAGCGTTGGACAGTCTTTCCGCGCGGCGGGCACTTCGCTCCGGTTGAGGAACCGGCGGCGGTTGCAGGGGACCTGACCGCTTTCTTCCGTGACATAAGCTGAGGCCATGCTGGCGATCGGCGCTTCTCGGCGCAATTTCGCCTGAGGACTGTAATAAGGTATGCTGTTTTTTCACCTCGTGTCGTTTTGATCTTGTATGACTGACGGATGTCTAAGGTCGAAACGGTTTAAAAAGGGTGGCTGAGATGAGGGGTTGCTCTCCTAAGTCTGATTATATTCCATAACAAGACGGTCCTTTAGCTTCTTCCAACTCCTAAAGCCGTAGCGGCGCGCGATCAAGTACTGGGCGTCGGCAAGGCTTGCATGGGACGTACCATCCAAGAGCTCCATGTGACGGTATCGATAGGTTGCAGCGACATCCCTTTCCTCGAGATCATGCAATAGCTTTCTAGCTTCCTTCTTGAAAGCTTCAAGATTCGGATGGGAGTGTAAAGAGTGATGCATGGTGGGACCTCATCTACCGGTCCTTCCCGACCGCGGGTCGCTTCAGCTTTTCTTCGAGGTTACAGCGAAGAATGCAGCAGCCTCCTGGTGGATGTGTTCGCGACCACACTTCGGACACTTGACCTGGCTCTTTTCGTATTCCGCAAGGCTCAAGATGACTTCAAACGGCTTCTTGCAATCTTCGCAGTAAAACTCATAGCGGGGCATGACGACCTCCATAGAACTCCAGAGGGGATGAATCTCTGACAAATCATGTACGCCCGGGGAATGTCGGCGTCAAGACTAGATTGGCCTGCGGATCGGGGGGAGAACTCCACAAGCCGCGCAGTAGAAACGTAGGCGATGTGCAGTGGTCCCTTCTTGCGCTCAATCCGAGACCTCGAAATGTAAGCTACCTCACTCATCGGTCCCTCTTCGCACATTCAGATTCTGACGACGCCTGCAGGTCATCAAATGGGATAGATTGAGCTTGCTCGCCAAGTCTCGTGCGAAACGCGAATCTCATCCCGGCTAGCAGCAAATGCTTGGATCATGAATCTTGCCAGCAAGACTTCCTTCTTGTTTCCTTGCGGACTACCCGGATCCTTGCGCAAGGTTCAGGCTACCCTCTAGAACTCCTCAGCAACCTGCCGACTGTATTGCTCCTTGCCACCTTCCCCCACGCCGAGAGAAGAGATTCGCCTTCGCGCCGCAACACCAGCAGAGTTTCATCGTCGTCTTGAATATTGCCGGCAGGAAAGCAGCTTCCGCTAGTCCATCCCTTCCATGCTGGACCCTACGCGAATACTGCAGGTCTTTACAGTATTCCCATCGGTGGATTTTGAAGTATAATCCACCGCTAACCATTGCCTTCCGTCCCGATTAGCGACTATGGCACGCAGAGAACCTCCCAAACGAGCGCCCAGTCTTTCTTGGAGCGCAGCTAATGCTTCCCTGCAAGAACCAGCAGCGGTGGAGAACGCTTTCCGGACGCGCGACGAATGGTTGCGGCTCGCCGCGGAAGGCTCTCAGATGGGGCTGTGGTACTGGAACGAAGTGACCAACGAGTTGTTTTGGGATGCGAAGACCCGCGAGATGTTCGGTGTGCCAGTGGATGGCGAAGTCACGCTCGAATCATTCTATCGGGCGTTACATCCGGACGACGCCGAGCGGGTTACCAAGACTTGGCGTAATACGTTCGAGCACGGGCTGCCTTATGAGGCCGAGTACCGTTCCCATAGACCGGATGGTACCACTCGCTGGATTTATGCTCGGGGGGATGGCTATTACGATGACGCCGCCAAGCCCATTTGCATGGTTGGCGTGGTTTTCGATGTCACCGAACGCAAAGAGATTGAACAAGAACGTTTGGAGCTTAGCGGGCGTCTCATTAAAGCCCAAGAAGATGAACGAAGTTACCTCGCTCGTGAACTCCACGATGATTTTAGCCAGAGGCTGGCGCTGCTAGCACTGGGATTGGAAAACGCTGCAGAATCTATCTCCGAATCTCCAGAACGAGCAAATCAGCAACTATATGCACTTCTGAATTCCGCGGGTGAAATCGGTGCTGATCTTCACACTCTGTCTCATCGCTTACATTCATCCACGCTCCAGAGTTTAGGATTCGTTCCCGGAATCAGTGCTTTGTGCAAGGAGTTTGCGACGCAACAGGACCTCGAACTTGATTACTCTTTAAAGAATGTCCCAACTTCCGTTCCTCCCGATGCGGCCCTCTGTTTGTTCCGTATCGTCCAGGAAGGGCTTCGGAATATGAAAAGGCACAGTGGCGCATCAAAGGCTTTTGTGATTTTGGAATGGGACGACGACAAACTGAACGTTTGTGTGCGCGATGAAGGCAAAGGCTTTGATGTCAAAGAGTCTAAGAAGACGGAAGGTCTTGGCATTCGAAGCATGAGGGAGCGCGCGCGCCTACTAGGGGGGCGCTTCGAGATTCATTCAGAACTGGGTAAGGGCACAAAGATCGAGGCTTGGGTGCCGCTCCGACCACCATCAGGAGTTGTAAACGACTAATTGCGAGGCGGCACAACTCACTCTGCTGTCCGCATCACGATGAGCGTTGCTTGCAGATGTCTCTTGCGCCGTCTCTCATCGAAGCGGCGCTACAGCCCGACGCTGGCGCTGGTCTACGTCGGCCTCAATGCACCCAGATCCCTCTGTCAGTGCTATCGTAAACAATCATCGTGCAAGTCGCCGGTAAACCCGGGACGGAGGTGCCACCATGCGAATCCGAAGCCTCACAATCGAACTTTGCTGCATCGTCATTTGCCTCTTCCTTACGCCCGCCGCTAGGTTCTGTTCCACCGCCAACGCGCAGCAGTCGTCCGTCACGGATCAGAAGAAGCCGCTTCCCGACGCTCCGAAGCCGAACAACAACAAGCCTCCCGCCAAGGCGCCGGCCGAGCAAGCCTGGCCACGCGCATTCACTTCGGGCGACGACACATTCAAGATTTATCAGCCGCAAGTCGACCGCTGGGAGGTGAACCAGATCCATCTTTATTCCGCCGTCGAGCTCAAGATAGGCAAGGAAACTGCGGCACGGTATGGCGTGGTCTGGTTTCAGGCGCGCACCGAAGTCGACAAAGTCAACCGGATGGTGACTCTCGACCAGGCCAAAGTCACAGAGGTGAAATTTCCAGCAGCCCACGAAAGGGAATCCGAACTGATTTCCATCCTGGAAAAGAGATTGCCCACTGCCACCAAGAACATTTCGCTCGACCGTCTCGAGGCCGAACTCAACGCCAATGACGATGTCGTCAAACGTGTCGAAGTTAAGAATGACCCGCCCAAGGTCATCATCGCGAGGAAACCTTCGGTGCAGGTCCTGGTGGACGGCGCTCCCCAGATGCGCGGAGTCCCCGGCACCAAACTGCAACGGGTGATCAACACGCGGTCCATTATTCTCTTCGTGGAAGACAAGAAGTTGTACTTCCTCCGAGTGCAAGATTGGTGGTTACAATCCAAAGAGCTGGAGGGTTCTTGGAAGTACGCCAAGAAACTTCCCGATGACATGAAGAAGGCGGAGGAATACATCGTCAGCCAGAATCAGGCGCAGGATCCCGAGGGGGCGAAAACCAAGCAGCAACCTTCCTTGAAGGAATCCGGAAAAAATGGCGAGGTTCCCGACGTCTACGTGGTCTACGGGCCCGCCGAACTTATCGAAACCAAGGGAGATCCCACGTTCACGGCCATCCCTGGCACCGGCCTCGAGTTCGCCGCCAACACCTCCGGCAACATTTTCCGCCTCGGCACCAACTACTACATACTGGTCTCCGGTCGCTGGTTCAAAAGTCCCACGCTCGATGGGCCCTGGATCTTCGTCGATGCACAAGCCATGCCCGCTGATTTTGCAAAGATTCCTGCCGACAGTCCCAAGTCCACTGTCCTCGCTTCCGTCCCGGGAACGCCTGAGTCCAAAGAGGCGCTGATTGCCAACTCCATTCCGCAGACCGCGACCATCACGCGTTCCGAAGCCAAGCTCACGGTGCAATACGATGGGGACGCGAAATTTGCGCCTGTTGAAGGCACGCCTCTCAACTACGCCACCAACACGAGCGCCGCGGTCATTAAAGTTTCCGAGAGCAGTTACTACTCCGTCGAAGCCGGCGTATGGTTTCAGGCCTCTTCGCCCCAAGGCCCTTGGACTGTCGCCGACTCCGTGCCCGCCGAAATCTACGACATTCCTCCCAGCTCGCCCCTCTACTACGTCACGTACGTGAAAGTCTATAGCGCAACTCCCGAGGTCGTTTACGTCGGCTACACTCCTGGATACTACGGTACCGTTGTCTCTTCGAGCACAACGACCGTCGTGTACGGCACGGGTTGGTATTACCCACCGTACATCGGTCCCACCGTCTGGTATGGCTGGCCTTACACATATGGCGTGGGAGCGGGGTTCACTTATAGCACCGGTTCGGGCTGGAGCTTCGGCTTCGGTTACGGCTACGGCTACTACCCTTGGTATTACCCGTGGTGGGGACCGATGGGATACTACGGTTGCTGCTGGTATCCCTACTACGGTTGGGGCGCGTGGGGCGGCGCCGCCGTTGCGAATGTCTACGGTGTTTGGGGCAACACCGCCTACTCGCGCACCGGCGCAGCTTGGGCCAATCCCTACACCGGGAATTATGGAGCCGCCACTCGTGGCGCTTACTACAACACGCAAACCGGCAGGAGCACCGTCGCCGGCCGCGGTTACAACACCAACATCTACACTGGCAATACCTACGGTTATCGCGGCGGCGCAACTTACAATCCGAACACGGGCATCGTCGCGGGTGGCGGCGCCGGCTACGCTGGCAACATCTACACCGGCCAGGGCTCCGCGAATCGCGGTGGTTTCGTCTACAACACGAACACGAACACCGGTGTCGCCGCCGGCAAGAACAACATCTACGCGGGAAAGGACGGCACCGTCTACCGCTACAACCGCGATTCCGGCAATTGGTCTAGCAATAGTGGCAACGGCTGGCAAAACGTCGACAGGCCCGAACCTAAGTTGCAAAGTGAACAGCGAGCGCGCACCGAAGGTGCGCAACGTTCCCAGAACTTCAGATCCACACGTCCAAGTGGCGGCGCCCGCATGGGTGGTGGTCGGCGGCGATAGACCTGCGGTCTAAGGAGCTCTCTTGGTGCTTGCTCAGCGCCGCTCGAATGAGCGTAGTCCCGATCACCGAGAAGACCTCCTTGTCATAACGCAAATCTCTCGGTGAATAGGTATGCCGGTAGTACGTTGCCGTGCCGCGGCTTTTGCGTCTGAGACGGAGCCGGCACCGGCTCCACCGCAGTCTCTAAATCCAACGCCACCACCAACACCAAGTGGAGGGCTGCCGCAAACGTACGGTCCGGGTGGAGCGACGGCTGCAATTCAACAGGCAGTAGGTGACCGGGACGCCTTTTATTTGCGCGACCGAGTCGTTTTACGTAACTACTACAAGCTCCAGGCGGGCCCGACGGAGACGAACCGATTCCGGTGAAATTGTTGTATGCTTTTGGCCCCCGACAGCGCGTAAGCATCTCGGTCAATGTGCCGGGCATGTATAAGGACGCTCCGGCAGGTGCTGCTAGCGGGTCTGAGGATACGTTTGCGAGTCAAATACTTGCCTTTCAAGAAATCGAAGTCTGTTCGACGCTCCAATCCAAAGCCGCGAGCCCACGACGACTGGGAGCGCGGCTGGGCTGAGCATTGGAGCAAAGCGGGGAGCACTGGCTATGAGCTTCCCAAATCAGGTGATACCGGTGCCGAAGCGACTTTTCTTACGGAAGTCCGCTCCCCGGAACGAGAAGCAGAGCGCCTGGACCGCATCCAAAAAGAATTTGTGCGCGGCTTCGAGAGCCTTTACGAGCTAGGGCCCGCCGTCACGGTATTTGGTTCGGCTCGTTTCAAGGAAACTCATCCGTATTACAAACTGGCCCGCGCCGTGGGTAAGGAATTAGCCCGTGTGGGCTTCGTCACGCTTACCGGCGGTGGTCCGGGCATCATGGAAGCCGCCAACCGCGGGGCTTTTGAGTACGGAGGCGCCAGCTATGGCCTCAATATCATTCTGCCCCACGAGCAGGCTCCTAATCCCTACGTCCACAAGAACATCGACTTCCACTATTTCTTTACCCGCAAGGTCATGTTGGTCAAGTATTCCTGCGCTTTTGTCGTGATGCCCGGTGGCCTTGGCACTCTCGACGAACTGTTTGAAGCCGCGACTCTCATCCAATGCAAGAAAATTGGTCCATTTCCTCTCATTCTCATGGGTCGCAAATTCTGGAGGGGGATGCAAACCTGGGGCCGCCATTTGATGAGTCATGGAGTTTTTGCGAAGGAAGAACTCGGCTTCGGCCGCATCACCGATTCACCGAAGGAGGCCGTCGAACTGATTCTCCACAGTTTGCCGGCTGACTTGCGCAACCGCTTAAAGCCGCAATAGCAGCACTGATCTCCCGCGAGGAGCGATCTCATGAAGATCACAGTTATCGGCGCGGCCGGAGGCGAAGTTACTGGCTCAGCCTACATGGTTCAAACCAACAAGGCACGTGTTCTGGTTGATTGCGGGATGTTTCAGGGCGGGAAGAAATCCGAATCCCTCAACCGCCCTCCCGCAAAGACGGGCAATCGGCTCGACGCCGTGCTCCTCACGCACGCCCATCTCGATCACACAGGCCGCCTCCCCTTACTCGCGCAGCTCGGTTTTCGCGGCCCAGTCTTTGCCACTCCTGCGACCATCGACATGAGCGCGCTCATCCTTCGCGACTCTGCCAAAATTCAATTGCAAGATGCCGAACGTCAAAATCGTCGTCTGGAGCGGGAAGGAAAACCACTCCGCGATCCGCTTTATGAAATGGAAGACGCCGAGCAGATCATCGCGCAGATGCGGCCAGTCCCATACACGAAGTCAGTTCCGGTTGCCGAAGGCATTCAGGCTGCCTGGGCCGAGGCCGGCCACATGCTCGGTTCTGCCAGCATCAAGCTCACTATCGATGAGGATGGTCGCCAGAAATCCATTATCTTTTCCGGTGATCTTGGTCCCAAGGGCATTCCCATTCTCCGTGACTACGAACCCTTTCAGCATGCCGACCTCGTTTTTCTGGAGTCCACTTACGGCGACCACGACCATCGCGCCTTCAGGGAAACCGCCGACGAGTTTGTCCACATCGTCAAGGATGCTGTAAGTTCCGGCGGCCGGGTCCTCGTTCCCACTTTCGCCGTTGGCCGCGCTCAGTTGCTCGTCGGACTTCTCGGCTGGATGTTCCGCATGAAGAAGGTCCAGCCTTTTCCCATCTTCCTCGACAGCCCCATGGCCATTGAAGCCACCAAGATCTATACGAAGCATAGCGAGATTTTCGATGACAACATGAAACGGTTCATCGCTGAGCGTCCCCTTCGCCACGACCTGGTCACCCTAAAGGCCACGGTTACTCCGCAGGACTCAATGAAGATTAACGATCACAAAGGAGTTTGTCTGATCATGGCTGGCGCAGGTATGTGCAATGCCGGTCGCATCCTACATCACCTGAAGCGCAATCTTTGGAAACCAGAAGCGCACGTAGTCATCGTGGGATATCAGGGCTACGGTTCGCTCGGGCGCAGAATTATAGAAGGCCAGCCTAGCGTCAGCATCCACGGGGAGCGTGTCATTGTCCGCGCACAGGTACACACGCTCGGCGGTTTCAGCGCGCATGCCGGTCAGAAGGATTTATTGAATTGGCTGAGTGCCGTGGCACCAAGCAAGCCTCGCGTCATTTTTACCCACGGCGAAGACAAACCGCGCAACGCACTCGCTCACCAGGTCGCTCACCGTTTTCGTCTGAGAACGACTATGCCTCGGATGGGCGAAGTAATCGAAGTCTAGACTTCCGAGGGGGACCTTTCCTTCCTAAATCGGATGGGAAACGCAAAATTAAGAGGCGCACCAACGCGGAGCGAAAGCGCTATTTGAGCGTCTTTACGAACTCAGCGACGGCCTTAGCCTGCGCTTCGTTCAATCCCGCGATGGCCTTATTGTGAGGCGCTTTCGAATCTGCTTTGCCAGTTGTCAGCTGTTTCACGATATCGTCGGAACTCAAAGTCGTGCCCTTGAGCGCTGGCGCCTTCATCGCGGGCTTACCTTCTCCGCCCGCGCCATGACAAGAAGCGCACTTCGATTTGTACAGCACGGCTCCATCGTCAGCTCCACTGCTAACTTTGGGAACAGCCAGAAGGGACGCCGCAATCACCGCAGTCCCGACAACCAATTTGTAATTCATAAGTGATCCTCCTTCAAAGGAAACTGCTACCCTCAGGGAATTTCGCTCATTTCTTCTGGACTTTCGCGATGCGTTCCTCGATGCCCAGCGTTTTCAAGATGGCTGGCGAGGCCTCGGACATCGCCAGCGGTTCGTGGCAAAGATTGCAGTCCTGGCTGATGCTTTCGCCAGTGGCCGTCGAGTGCGCACTGTCATGACACCTGAAGCACCCTGGAAATTCCGTGTGACCTAGATTGTTCGGATAGGTGCCCCAGCCAACTTTCAGATCGGGAAATACATTGCGATTGTAGACCGCAAGTATCGCCAAAGCAGCGTGTTGGATCTCCTGAGATCGTTGGGCATAAACACCCGCGTAGTCGGTTCGATAAAAGTCTACAAGCGCCGCCGGCAACTTCTCGCCAGCTTCCTTGTTTGAGCGATAGCTGGCCTTCAGAAGTTCCACACCCTTTTTTTTAATGAATGGAAGGGTCGTCGCGATTTCTCCCATGGTGAGAGCGTTATCCACACCGTGCTCGGGAGATTCAAATGCGTGTGTCGGCCGGTTGTGGCAATCCACACATTGCATGTCGAATTTTGGAAGCCCCTTGGCTGCTTCGGCTGAGGAATCGGCGCTCAGGAAGGTCTTGACGCTCCCCGTGATTGTGTTTCTATACTCGACCCAGGGGATGACTTGCCTCTTGGCATCCGCCGTTGCGTACCGAACGTGGACGCCAGGACCAAAATGCATGCCGTGTATGCCCGCGAACTTGCTCCCTCCGACCATCATCAGCAAAACGGTCTGCGTGAGAGTATTTTGTTCGTCTTCAGCGTAATTGTTGATTACCCGCAGCCTTACTGATCCGAATTTTTCGACCCAGTGGCAATTCTCACAAGTTTGGCCCGCCGGCACGAGACGGTTGCTCTCCAGCGCGGATGGAATCGGCCGTGAGTAGCTCCCTCTCAGCGTCTCGAACAGTTGTCGGATGCCCGCCGTCTTGCTTGCGAGCCAGCCTGTCGCCCCAGGTGCCACATGACATTCGACGCATTCAACTTTGGAATGCGGCGCATTCACGTAAGCCGCGAATTCGGGATTCATTGGGTGACAGGATTGCCCGCAGAATTGTGGTGTCTCCATGTGCTCAACCGCACGGTACGTGAGTTGACTTCCAACGATCAGGTTCAGGACCGTCGTCACCCCAAAAAACCAGGCCAGGCGCTTCAGTGCAGCCCTGCGATCGAAGTCCGCTCCCGCAACGCCTTCCCGTATCCGGCGTTTTCCGAGGTAAACGCCCATTGGGATGAGCAGAAGTCCAGCGAAGAATATCGCCGGCAGGATCAGAAAGACGACGATGCCGACGTAAGGATTATCCACATGGCCGCGAATCTGCTGAGGTAGTACCAGCAGCCACGAAATGGCCGCGGTCGTAACCAAAGCAGCGCCGACAAGACTCAGCCAGTGCCGAGTCAGTACAAACCAAACTGGTCCTACAGTCGAGTTCATAGGCTAGGTTAAAACGACCGCCCTAAGACCGTCCTTCTGGACAAACCTAAATCCGGCTAGCCGTCCTAAACGGGCGCACCAACCTTGTTCGCCAGTGAGCTAGCGCTTCCAACTGGGGAAATCCCTAGTAGCATTTTGGTGCTCGACGAGATATCTTTTCATGTCAGCGGAGGCATCTTGCTCCACTCCAAGCAGGACCGCAAGGGCAATCTTGGGCTGACTGAAAATGCCGCTGAGGCTCGTCCGTCAGCCGTAAACCGAAGAGAATGGTTTAAAACAACCGTTGGGGCCGGAATGGGAATCGCCCTGGGCGCATTTGTTGATGTGCCGGCAGTGCGAGCTGCGACTGAGAAGTTCAAACTCTCCGAGGTCAGCGAGTTCACCACATCCTGTAACTTTTGCTCGTGTGGTTGTGGCATGGTTGCGTCCGTTCGCGACGGCACGCTCATCGCCATGGAGGGAGATTTTGACCATATTGTGAATGGCGGCTCTTTGTGTGTGAAGGGCATCTCCATGTTCGCCACGCACGCGTCGCCAAATCGGAATCGCGTGCCTAAGTACCGAGCCCCGGGAAGCGATCATTGGGTCGAAATCAGCTGGGACGACGCCGTGGACCGCATCGCCCGCAAGATAAAGCAGACGCGGGACACAACCTGGATCGCCACAGAAAAGATTGGCGACAACGAAGTCCCCGTGAACCGCACAGACGCTTTCGCTTTTATGGGCGGCGCGCAGAACACGAACGAAGAATGCTACTTGTTTCAGAAAGCGGCGCGTCTGCTTGGCACAGCATACGTCGAGCACCAGGCCCGACTTTGACACAGCCCTACGGTCCCCGGTCTGGGGGCTGCTTTCGGGCGGGGCGCGATGACCAACCACTGGATTGACCTGCAGCATTGCAAGACCATTTTGGTGGAAGGCAGTAATGTGGCGGAGAACCACCCCATGGCCTACAAATGGATCCGAAAGGCCCAGGAAAATGGGGCTACGATTATCCACGTCGACCCTCGGTTTACGCGCACATCCGCAACCGCCGACTTGTACGCACGCATCCGGCCCGGTACCGACGCGGCGCTTCTCAATACCATGATCAACTATATCCTCGTTCACCAGCTATACGACGAGGACTATGTCACCACCCATACCAACGCACTCTTCTTGGGCCACGCGGCTTTCGACTTCAAGGATGGTCTTTTCAGCGGGTTCGATCAGGAAAAGCACAAGTACAACACGCATACGTGGGGTTATCAGCTCGATGCGAAAGGCAAGCCGCGTGTTGCCGCGAGCCTGGATGACCCGCAGTGCGTCTTCGCGCAACTTAAGAAGTTCGTCACGCGGTACACGCTCCCAGTAGGCGAGCGCATCACCGGCATCCCGGCGGCGCAGATCCAGCAGATAGCGGAGACCATGGCCAAGAACCGGCCGGGATCCATCCTGTACGCACTCGGAATGACTCAGCATACGACTGGAGTGCAAGGAATCCGCGCGTTCACCATCCTGCAGCTCTTGCTAGGCAACGTCGGCAAGCCGGGCGGCGGCGTCAACGCGCTGAGAGGCGAGCCGAACGTTCAGGGCGCCTGCGACATGGGCGTGCTCAATAACTATATGCCCGGCTATCTCAATTACCCGGCCGATACGGAGCCAACCCTCGCGGAGTATACGAAGAGGAACGGCACCGGCGACCGCAAATTCCTGGTTAACACCCTCAAAGCTTTTTACGGATCCGCAGCTACTCCCGAGAACGATTTCGCTTACGCCTGGTTGCCGAAGCGAAACTCCGCGAAGGACTACAGCACCTTTGGCATCTTCGAAAGCGCTCTGGCGGGAGATATGAAGTTGCTCTGGATCGTCGGCCAGAATCCGGCAGTCACCATGCCCAACCTGAATTTGACGTTCGAGGCGATGGCCAAGCTCGAGACGCTCGTGGTCCAAGAGATCTGGGAGACCGAAACGGCTACGTTTTGGTGTCGCCCCGGTGTTGATTCGAAGTCCATCTCCACCGAGGTGATCTTGCTGCCCGCCTCGTTCTTTATGGAAAAAAACGGAACCATTTCCAACTCGGGTGGCATGGTGCAGTGGCGACACGCCGCGGTGAAGCCTCCGGGGCAGGCCAAACCCGACGGCGAAATCGTGGATCTGGTATTCCGTCGCGTGCGCGACCTGGTCAAAGAGTCGACAGACCCGAAGGACGAGATCATTAGGAAATCCTTTTGGACTTACACCAGTGCCGAGGACGTACTTCGCGAGATCAACGGGCGTGCGCTGCGCGAAGTTCCGGGCACCAGTTTGAAGGCCGGCGATCTCGTCAACAGGGTGGCTGACCTCCAGTCCGACGGCTCTACGTCGTCTGGGGCTTGGATCTACGCGGGGGTTTTTGCCGGTGGCATAAACCTTTCCAAGCGGCGGGACTCGGGCACGGATCCGGGAGGTCTCGGGCTCTATCCGAACTTTGCGTGGACTTGGCCGAACAACATGCGCATTCTCTACAACCGGGCGTCGTGCGATCGGCAGGGTAGGCCATATCCGGGCTCATTGCCCATCGTCTGGTGGGACGAAAAAGCAAAGCGCTGGGCGGGACACGATGTGCCCGATGTTCCCGTTCTGACCGACGGACCGAACACGCCGAACGGGCAACGAGCCTTTCACCTGAATCCGGAAGGCGTCGGGCGCCTCTTTGCTGCGGTCTACCAGGATCCGGATCCGAAAGACCCGCACATTCCACGCGATGTGGCCTACGTGCCGAAAGATGGCCCGCTGCCAGAAATGTACGAGCCGGTTGAGAGTCCAGTGGACAATCTCCTGCACCCGAGTGTGAAACACAATCCTTTGCTTAAGTATCCGCGCGTCAAATCCCACCAGCCGATCGGCACGGTCGCTGAGTTTCCGTATGTGCTCATGACTTCAACCGTTGCAGAACACTGGTGCGGGGGATCCTCGACGCGCAACATAGCGTGGTTGAACGAGCTCGTTCCCGAGCCCATGCTCGAAATGCCGGAGGCACTCGCCCGGAAACTAGGTGTAAGGACCGGGGACCGCGTGAAAGTGTCTTCGGCGCGCGGCAGCCTACACGTTAAAGCCGTGGTTACCCCTCGCATGCAGACGCTTCAAGTGGATGGGCGCGAAATCACTGTCGTGTGGATGCCCTATAACTGGGGCTATCGGGGGCTGTCGACTGGCGCGAGCGTAAACCAATTGACAATCGACGCTGGCGATCCGGGAGCCGGCACGCAAGAGACCAAGGCTTGTCTGGTGAGTGTCGTTAAGGCCAGCGACACCGATGCGCCGGTTCGTCGCCAAGAAGGTGTCGGATGACCCAGCCTGCCTCATCAGTCCCGGTTAAGACGACGCTCGTTGACGTCACCAAATGTATTGGTTGTCGTGCTTGCCAGGTCGCTTGCAAGCAATGGAACGATCGCGACGGAGAGCACACAGAACTTCAGGACCAATTCGGTTTTCAGAACCCCGCCACGCTGAGTGCAAACACATACACTCTCATCGCTTTTCATGAGTTGCCTAACGAAAAGGCACCTGGCGGGCTGAACTATGTTTTCAGCATGCGGCGTTGTCTGCATTGCTTGGAACCGGCATGTGCCTCTGCATGCCCCACTACAGCGCTCGTACGGCAACCCGATGGGCCGGTTACCTACGACGCCAGTAAGTGCATCGGTTGCCGTTACTGTATTTGGGCGTGCCCCTGGGGTGTGCCGACCGCAGAATGGGATTCGCTTGCCCCGAAGATACAGAAGTGCACGCACTGCGCCGACCGCACAGATCAGCCTCTTCCGCTGTCTCGCAATGGACAACCGCTCACAGAGGGAGAGAACGATCGTTATCGCCAAAACATCGTCGTGCCGGCCTGCGTTAAGGCTTGTCCGGCCGATGCTCTGCGTTTCGGCGAACGCCAGGAAATGTTGCAGGAAGCGCGCAAGCGGATTACCAAGCATCCCGACAAGTATGTGGACCATATCTACGGAGAAAGAGAGGCTGGTGGCACGACCGTTCTCTATCTCTCCGGCGTGCCTTTCGAAAAGATTGGTTTTCCTGATGTTCAGGACAAGCCGTATCCCTCGGTGTCACAAACCGCTTTGCACGCCGTTCCTCCCGCGGTTCTTGCGGTTGGCGCCGCGCTTGGCGGCATCTACTCCTTCCTAAAACGCAGAAAAGCGGGGCTGGCGAATTCAACCGCGGGAAAGATGGCGGCGCAGCACCACGAACCGCACGTCGAGTTCGACCGCCTCCACCGGAAGTTCTTGTCTCCGCTCAATTGGTTGCTCCTGGTGTTAATGGCATTCGGCGGTGCTTCTCTGATTGCGCGTTTCGCGTTGGGCTTGGGCGGCAGTACACATCTTTCCAACACCTATGCCTGGGGTCTTTGGATCGTTTTCGACTTGGTGTGGATCGCCGTTGCGGCCGGTGCCTTCGCCACCGCCGGCCTAATCTACGTCTTTCAGCGCAAGGATCTCTATACCTTGGGACGTTCGGCTGTCCTCATGGGCTTCTTGAGCTACTCCTTCGTGACAGTCACGCTCGTCGCAGACCTAGGCTTACCCTGGCATTTCTATCAACTGGGCCTTCAGTCGCCCGAAGCTTCGGCGATGTTCGAGGTCTCCTGGTGCGTTGGTCTTTACGTCACCGTTTTACTCATCGAGTTTCTTCCCGTGCCCTTCGAGCAATGGGGGCTCGGTAAGGCCATGGCAATCTGGAAGCGCTGGTCCGGCGCGTATGTCGCCTTTGCTCTGACTCTATTCGTTTACCTTCTGTCGCGGAATCTCATTTACGCTGCGTTAACGGGTATTTTGTTCTCGCTTATGGCATGGGCGTTCCGCGCCAAAGGCAAGAAGTCTGAGCCTATCATGCTGGCAATCGCAGCTGTCACTCTTTCCACTATGCATCAGAGTTCGCTCGGCTCGCTCTTCTTGCTGATGCCAGACAAGCTCGCACCACAATGGTGGTCTCCGGTGATGCCGGTCTCTTTCTTCCTGTCCTCCATTGTCGCGGGTACCGCGCTTATTGTTCTCGTAGAAATGTGGATCGCGAAGGCGTGGCATCGCCGCCTCCAAGTCTCGCAGATCGCATCGATGGGGCAGATTACGTTTTGGTCGCTTTTGGTTTATATCCTCTTCCGCCTTGGGGACATGATCGTTCGAAATCAGCTGGTGGGTGCGTTCTCCGGAAGACTTGGCACATTGTTCTTGGTCGAAATCATTTTGGGCGGCATCATTCCCCTCGGACTGCTTTCCCGCGCCTCGTTGCGCGCCAACCCCGCGACACTTTTTATCGCGTCCCTTCTCGCTACACTCGGCGTGATCCTTAACCGCACCAGCGTTGTCTACCTGGCGATGAATCTGAAAGGACCCATGCCCCAAAATGCGCCGACCAGTTATTACCCCTCGATCTTCGAGTGGGGTACCTCAATTGGTCTGATCGCAGCGACTATCTTTCTTTTTGGACTTGGCGTCCGGCTTGTGCCGCTTCTACCGAAAGAGGCTGAGGAGAGCGCGTGATTTCCCTGAATCAGGATCTGTGGGTAACGAAACACCCGTATTTGCGACCTGTGGCCGAACTTCAAGCGCAGGTCGATAAAGCTGCGGCGGAACTCTCCGTCTCGCACCCAGCGCTCCCAATCTGGTCCAATTACCTCTGCGATTTTCAGGCTGGTGTTCCGCTTCTCCAGAGTTCGCATGTAGCGATTGATCTGAATCCCACAGCAGAAATTCTTGTCTCGTTGGTGGAGCGTATCGTAGCAAGGCCGTTGCCGGAGAGCTTGGCGCATGAAAGCCGGTCTCTCCTGTACGAACTGCGGAATGATTCCGATGCTCCTCAACAAGCCGTGAATTGGTGCATCAATAAGAGCCAATTTTCATCTTCGCAGCCTGGCCTCCTGCAATACTTTGGTTGGGCTGCTCTGCGGCGTTACCTCGATCCCATCCTACTTGCTTTCAGCAATTGGTGGCAGGACGGACAAGAGGAACGATGGCTTCGGAGTTATTGCCCGACCTGTGGCGCGTCGCCCGCGATGGGCCAATTGGTAGGCATAGAGCCGGGCCGGGTGCGTCACCTCCTTTGTGGCCGTTGCGGGACGCGTTGGCGTTTCCGTCGCACTGGCTGTCCATTCTGCGAAATCACGGATGATCACCGGCTCGCAGTTTTGGACATCGAGGGAGAGGCAGGCCTGCGCATCGATTACTGCACCTCGTGCCGCGGCTACCTGAAAACGTACAATGGCCAAGGAAACGAAACTTTATTGCTTGCCGACTGGGCTTCCCTCCACCTCGACGTGCTCGCTCAGGACCGAGGCTTGAAGCGGCTAGCGGCGTCAATGTACGATCTCTAACCTGCCTTCCACAGGGGAACAAGCCATGCGCCATCTCCAGATTACTTCGTCGGGCGCAGCTGTGCCTGACCAGCTCAGAATTTTAAGAATTTTAAGTTGCGTCATAACAAGATTGCCTCTAAGATGTGCGCATCCGCCTACCGGGGATTATCTTCACCCGAAAAAACGCTCGATCATTAAGGCTTTCAACATGTGCTGCATATGGCTCCGGACCTTAACAACACTATTGTTGTTCCTGACCTTGACTATTACTGTTGTGTTTGCTCAAAGCGGCGACAAAAAAGCCCAGTCCGAGAAAAACAACGCGAAGAGCGCCCAATCCACAAATTACGTTTGGCCGACAGATCCCGCGCTCTACGTCGGCTCGGACACTTGCCAAGGGTGCCACCAGGAGCTTTACGACTCTTTCGCGACCACACCTCATTTTGTAACGACAATGGAGGGACGGCTCGACGCAAAAAAAGGTCCGCAGTGGCATGGTTGCGAGGCCTGCCACGGTCCCGGAAAGGAGCATGTCGATGGCGGCGGAGACAAGTCCAAGATTTTCACCTTCAAGGATGCAACGCCCCAGGAAACCAGCTCGCGCTGCTTACGCTGTCATCAATACACCGAGGAGCAAGGGAATTACGACCGGTCGATACACCTGGCAAGTGGTGTCGGTTGTATGGACTGCCATTCTCCCCATCACGCCAAGGAAAGCCAGTTTTTGATGAGGGAAAGGTCGCCTGACCTCTGTTACAAGTGCCACATGGACGTTCGTGCACAGTTTGCGCGGCCGTTCCATCACCGAGTGAACGAGGGTTTGATCCAGTGCAACGATTGTCACAGTCCGCACGGCACGTTTCGTCCGAGACAATTGCGGACAGATGTGGCAGGAGACGAAGTTTGCTACAAGTGCCACTCTGAAAAAAAGGGCCCGTTCGTTTACCAGCACGAAGCGAAAATCGAAGGATGCGCAATATGCCATTCACCCCATGGCTCTACGAATCAGCGCATGCTGGTCCAAAACCAGGTTAATCTCCTGTGCCTCAGTTGCCATTCCCAGGCGGCAACGGCGGGGCCGCCGGGAACCCCAAGCTTTCACAATCAATCCACAAAATACCAGTCCTGCACGCTGTGCCACGTTGCGATACACGGATCGAACACCAGCAGCGTCTTCTTCACGCCATGAGGAGCAAACGGATGAAGAACACACATCGGAGCAATCATGGGACGGGGTTCAAAGAACACAAGATGCTTCTGGTTTTGTTCGTGATGCTGGGGTTGTTGTTGGCACCCCACATCCGTGCGCAACAGACGGATGAAGAAAAGGGCATCGAGCAAGGGAATTACAACATTAAGCAGTCCATCGAATTCGGCGGACGTATCACCAGTGTCTCGGGAAACGAACAGACGTACAACACGATGGTAAATCTGCAGGACGGTCCCCGGCTGCTCAATTTCACAACGGAAATGCGCTCGCTCGATCACCGAGGCACCTTTTTCGACAGGTTCTTCTTCAGCAATTTTGGCTACGGTGGCGACCCCAATGTGGTCAGTGCTTTGCGCATCAGCAAGAATAAGTGGTATGCCTTTGATGCCGGATTCCGGCACGATGAAAACCTCTGGGATTACTCCGTATTGGCAAATCCATTCAATCCTGCCGCTCCGCCAGCAAACGCTCCGCCCGGGTTTAACCCCGTGGTGAACGCCCCTAGCACAGTGCTGAATACTCAGAACGTAGCGATGTCCCCGCACTACTTCAACACCCGCCGGAACATGCAGAACTACGGATTGATGTTGTTGCCCGATTCCAAGATCCGATTCCGTGTCGGTTATAACTACAACACGGTTATCGGACCTGCCTATAACACGACCCATTATGGGACGGAGCAATTCCTGCTCGAACATCTATCGTCGACCTTGACGCAATATCGCTTTGGTGTTGATTTCCGGATTCTGCCGCGGACCAATATCAGCTACGATCAGACCTGGAGTTACTACAAAACGGATCCCGGTGTCACCGACCAGAACCAGCAGTTCAATGTCGGGGCAGGATTTCCCCCGGTCGATCTCGGTATCTCCTGGAACGGCCCGCCCTGCACTCCGTCATTTCAACCGGGTGGGCTCGTAGTTAACACCTGTCCTGGATTCTACGGTTACCAGTCGCACTGGCGATCGCGAACGCATGCACCGACAGAGCAGATCAGCCTGCAATCCACTCCCGTCGCATCGCTGCAGCTTGCAGGAAAATTCAGTTATACCGGTAGCGACTTCAACATTTACGATTATCAGCAGGCGTTCACAGGTCGGGGACGAAATAATCAGGCGGTGTACACTGAGTCGGGGCCAAAGCAAGGCAGGCATGTGGCTTCGTATGCTGACTTTGGCGCGACGTGGCAAATCACCCGTGATTTCAGCCTCGTCGATTCCTTCAATTACAGCAATTGGAAAGAGCCTGCACAGTATGCTTCGACCCAATGCTCATTTTTCTCCAGCAGCCTCACGGTGCTGCCGAATGTGTTCGCGCCTACCGCAACCTTGCCGAGCACGTCGTGTGCAACTCCTCCCGGTTCGGTCACCGGCACGCCAGTTCACGTTAGCGGCTCGGCGTCAGACATTCTGGTGAACCTGGACAGCAATTTTCTGAAACAGCAGATCACCAGCAATCTGATTGAAGGCCAAGTGAATATTTCGCCAAAGGCCGGTGCGTATTTTGGATACCGTTTCACGCATCGGGTCATCGCCGACAATTTCTACAACACACAGAGTGCCGCCTATTTTCCAAGCTTTGCGGCTCGTGGAAACTGCCCGCTGGTCGACCCGAATGCCCCACTCTCGCAAGCCAACTTACCCACCGGATGCACGTTAAACGGCGACGGATCTATTTCGTACCAGACGCCAAGTCCATCTTTCGGGCCGCCGGGAGTAACGGATATCAACTACAACTCGGGAGTGCTTGGCTTGTGGTTTAAGCCCACGCAGCAGTGGAGCATCAATCTCGACGCCGACCTGGGGAGCGCAAACAACACGTTCACACCACTCGCCGCGCGGAACTATCAGGAGTTTCGAGCGCGGGTACAGTATCGGGCGGCAACCTGGCTGAACATGAGCGCGTATTTCCAGACAAGGGCGGGGCAAAATCCTGTCACGAATATAAATGGTTCCCAGCACAATCGGAACGCCGGTATTTCCGTGTCGTTGTCTCCATCAGAGAAGGTTTCCGCGCAATTGGGATACAACTACAACAACATCTATTCCCAATTGTTAATCTGCTTCACCAGCAATTTTGATCAACCGGGGTTGCCAAGCTGTCCAGGTGTGTCGGGTTTGGTGCAAGAGGCCTCCCCGTATAGCAGCATCACAAACACTGGTTTTGTCGATGTCTTGTGGACGCCCATCCACCGTCTGTCACTCGAGGTGGGTGCGAACTTATCGGCGGTAACAGGAAGCGACTTGAATCTGAATCCGCTAAGCACGATCGCGCTGGCGCCAGCGGGGCCACTTAATTCCACGTGGTATCAGCCATACGCAGTCGTTTCCTATCACATTGCCAAGGATTGGACCGGGCGGGCGCGTTATGACTACTACGGCTACCACGAAGATTCGAATGGTTCGTATTTGGATTTGTATGTACCCCGGAATTTCCACGCCAACCTGGTTACGCTATCGGTTCGATTCGCGTTCTGAAAACTGCATCCCCAATTTCTAAGTCCTTCAATGGACGGTGCGTAGCGCGCCTCATTTCAATTGGAGCCTTTTGGAGGCTACCCGTCAAAAGCAGCGGGAGGTAATCCTATTGCTGATACTCTGTTAATGACGAAACCGACAAAGGATGTCCAACCTGCCTGTCGAGGCTCCTTCTTCCTTCTTCAATCTCGCCACTCACGTATCCCGCCTCCCGAGCAAAGGCGAGGAGAGCAAATTCAGGACCCACTCGCCACTTTCCTATTTGTTATCCATTCAGTAGAATCCAGTCTCCGTCGGAGAGGACCCGTTCGCTAATCAACAATCATGAAATGCCCCTTTCTTCTTCCTTCTACCGCAATCGCGGTCTTGCTGTGCTTGGCCAGCCCCGCGTTTCCGGGAGCCGATGCCGTCCCGGAAATTCCTCACGAGGCGGCAAAACTGAATCACCGTGGCTTGGATCACCTCCATAAAAAGGAATACGATCAGGCCATCGAGAATTTCCGCGCGGCCCTGAAAATCCAGCCCGAATATCCCGACGCGCTCGACAACCTGGGGAAGGCGCTGGAAGCTACCGGCAAAGATAAGGAAGCCATCGCCGATTTCGAAAAAGCCATCAAGATCGCCCCGGAAAAGGCTGCCGCTTACGCCGACAAAGGGCTCGCATTGTTTCATGAAGGGAAGTACGAAGAGGCCGCGACTTCCTATCGGCAAGCGCTTGAACACCACAAAGACTTCTCGGAGGCACAAAACGGTCTGGGCGCAGCACTTCTCCAGCTGAACAAGAGCGACGAAGCCATCGCCTGCTTCCGCGCGGCGATTGCGAGTAATCCCAAAAACGCGGATGCCCTGGGAAACCTCGGTGCGGCGCTGCTCACGGAAAAGAAAGCTCAAGAAGCCCTGCCGTTTTTGCGCAAAGCGCACTCGCTTCGGCCGAATTTATCCGACACACTGGAAAATTACGCTCTGGCGCTGGATGAGACCGGGCAGACGCACGAAGCAATCGCCGCCTATCACAAGCTCACCACCAAGCACCCGGATCAGCCCGGCCCCTGGGAGCACCTCGGACATCTTTACTACAAATCGAAGAGCTACGATAAAGCCGCCGCGGCGTTCCAAAAGAGCCTGTCTCTCAAGCCGGGGCAACCGGAAGTTCTCCTGGCTCTTGGCCAAACGCAGAGCGAGCAGAGCAAACAGGCGGAGGCCATTCAATCTTTCGAGAAATGTCTGGCGCTCAAGCCGGATGAGTTTTACGCCACATACGCTCTGGGGAACGCCTACTACGCACAAAAGGATTACGCGAAGGCCGTCTCGTACTACGAAAAGGCGTATAGCCAAAAACCGGATTACGCGGAATCGCTTGTGGGACTCGGCGCCAGCCAGTTGGCGGCCAACAAATTCACTGAAGCCATCGCCACGTATCAGAAGTTGGTTCCGATAAAGCCGGATGACGCGAATGTCCGTTTCAACTTCGGGACCGCTCTTTTCAACGCGGGCAAATACCAGGATGCGGCCGCGAGCTATCGCGAAGCAGCGCGTCTGATCCCGAATTTCGCGCAAGCGCACTACAACCTGGGAATGTCCCTTCTGCGGCTCAACGATGCCAAGTCCGCCCAGGCGGAATTTGCCGAGGCTCATCGTCTCGACCCCAGTCTGAATCCGCCCCAATAAATCGCGCGAACTCGGAAGTTGCTACCGAAGACCTGTCGTTTTGTTTCCGCATAAGATGAAGCCAGGGTCCCTCGGTGCACATCAAAGGCTGTCTTTTGTCGCGAAGGCGTCTTATCATACGGACCGAACTCGCTCCTCTGATCCGACATTCTTGAACGTAGAACTGCGAGACTGACACTTATCGAGCAGGAGGATCTCCCGTGACCGCTCAGAACGATGCGGTTGAACGAAGTCGAATTGGTCTTGCCCTTGAAGCTTCGATTCACATCGGCTTGGCGATTTTGCTGACGACCGCGTGCTTGCTGATTTTGCGACCATTCGTGCCGCTGCTGACCTGGGGCGTCATCATTGCAGTTGCCGCATATCCAAGTTTCAACCGCCTGCAGGCCGCGCTCGGCGGTCGAGGAACGTTGGCGGCGGTTATCTTCGCGCTGGCATTGCTGATCCTTCTGATTGTTCCAGTGGTGTTGCTCACCGGAACGTTGGTGGAAGGTGTGCAAACGATGGCAACTCACTTTCGGGAGGGAACGCTAGTTATTCCTCCTCCGCCTGTCAGAGTGGAACATTGGCCGATCATCGGTGCGCCGGTCAACAAATTATGGAGCCTCGCCGCAAAGGACCTTGGGCAAGCGGTCAGGAGTTTTGCACCGCAAATCAAGGCGATCATGCCCAGCGTGTTCACGGCGTCGGCAGGATTCGGATTCACCATGCTGCAGTTCCTGCTTTCGATACTGGTCGCCGGGGCACTACTAGCAAAGGCGCAAGCTGCGTATGAGGTGACCTGCTTGCTGGCCAAGCGGCTATTCGGCAAAAAGGGACCCGAGTTTCAGCAGCTCATGGGAGCCACGATTCGCAGCGTGACAACCGGGATTCTCGGAGTGGCGTTTATCCAATCGGTTCTCGCGGGACTTGGATTTCTTGTCGTAGGATTGCCTGGCGCAGGACTGTGGGCGGTGGTATTTCTGATCGCGGCGGTGTTGCAGGTTGGAATGCTTGTGCTGATTCCCGCGGTAGTCTATGTGTTTGCGGCTTCAAGCATGACGAAGGCGGTGATTTTCCTGATCTGGTGTGCGGTTGTCGGCCTGATGGACAACGTGCTCAAGCCGATTCTACTGGGCCGGGGCGTCGCGGTACCGATTGTCGTTGTTTTTCTCGGTGCTATCGGAGGATTCGTCACCTTGGGAATTATCGGGCTGTTCATTGGTGCAATTGTGCTGTCCGTGGCTTATAAGCTCTTCCTTGCGTGGATCCACGAGGGTTCTCCGGCGAATCAGGAAGCTTGAAATGCACGAAAAGTGGCGCGGGATCCAATGAGTGCCATGGGCGGTGGCCTAAGCAAGCTTGCTCCAGCGTACTTGCAAAATCGCTATAGGGTATTGTTCTACGCGATTCTGTCCGTGCTGGTCGCCGTCCCTATCCTGAGTGCCTTGCGGTTCAGCGGAGTCCTGATTGAATGGCTGCTGGCGACGAGTTTGCTCGCGGCGATCATGCCAGTCGGCGGGGTGAGGAGCCGTCCCTACTTGCTGATTGCCATGTTGGCGGTTTGGCTGGCGCGCCCACTCACCGTGTGGCTCGAGCATCCCTTCGTTTCGGCGGTGACGCTCGGAATCTGGACCGCGATCGGGCTACTGGCTACGGTGGCGGCACTGCGCTTCGCCATGCGGGCCACCGTGGTGGACGCTGAGCATCTGTACGCCGCGCTCAGCGCTTACCTGATGGCGGGAGTTTTCTTTGGCTTGCTGTATTTTGTTGTCGAGCAGCTGAGTCCCGGCACATTCACTTCGCCGACACACTTTACCCAGAGCAGCGCGATTTACTTCAGCTTCGTGACGTTGGCAACGCTCGGTTACGGAGATATTGCTCCGCGCGGCGATATCGCGCGGGGTATCGCGATCGTCGAAGGCGTTGGCGGCCAACTGTTCCTGGCGGTTTTGGTGGCCAGGCTGGTTAGCCTGTATACAAAGTCGGCCGACGACCGGAAGTGATCGTGGCCCGCGTGGTGAAAACATGAGGGCGAAGAGGAACTTTCCATCGAGAACAGGTCATTAGAAATGCGGACTACGGAGATTGAAACATGGTATTCGCGCGATGATTCTCGCGATTCTCGGCGTGATCATGTTCAGGCTTGAAGTTCAGACGCGTTTGATCAGGACGGCGGTGAGGTCGTCCATTTGCTTTGTCCCGTGGGAAAAGGCTAGGACTGTATCGTAGAGCGATTTTATGATCTGCTCCGGCGGCAAAGCGCGCGAGTTCCGCACTGTTTCTTCCAGCCGTTGCGTGCCGAACTCTTCCAGTGCCGGATTTTCAAACTCCACAAATCCATCCGTGATCAGCAGAAATATGTCGCCCTTTTGCAATTGAATCTTGGTCGGCGGTTCGGAGACAAGCTCCGGAAGTATGCCCAGCGGCACGCCTTGCGAATCGATTTCGCTGAACGAATCGCTCGCGGCCTTGTAGAGAACAATAGGGCCGTGCCCGGCCGAGAGTACTTCTAATTCGCAGGTACCGGGCGCGCAGGAAACGCCGGCGAAAGTCACGAAGCGGGCGGGATCGAGGTCGCGGGCGATGGAGGCGTTGATCTGTGTGATTGCTGGCAAAAGTTCGGAGTGAGCCGCGAAACCAGAGCGTGCGTATGCCCGGCAAGCGGACGCCAGCAGAGCCGGGCCGATACCATGTCCCGTGACGTCGCCAAGAACAACGATCAACCGGCCATCGTCCAACGTGACCCAGTCGTAGAAATCGCCGCCAGTATCGTCAGCGGGTTTATTCCAGCCTGCGACGAGGACGCCGGGAATTTCCGGAGGCTTCTGCGGCAGGAGCGCCTGTTGAATCTCTCGCGCGGTCTGCAAATCGCGATGCACACGGTCGAGCTGGCGGTGAGTTTCCGCTTCGCGAAGCGCGGCTTCGACGTGCTGGCGAATCTCGCTCGCCACCGCTCCGGCGATAAAGCCGCTCACCAGCAAGATGATCGCGTAGAGACTTACATCAGTTTGTGTGATCGGCGCCGGATGACCGGGCGTGGGAGGAATCCAGCCGAGATACACGGCGGCGACAATGTAACTGACAGCAGCGGTAATTCCCGCCAGGCGGCAGATCCAGGGGTCGAGCCGCAAAATCGAGAGAATGATGAAAACGAAAAAGAGCAGCGTGGCGGGGCTTGCCAGCGGCCGATAGGCGGATTCAAAACCCGTGGTGGTCAGCCAAGCGACGCCAATAGCGGGCACCGCGGTTTCCAGAATCGTGCTGCTGATCCAAAGGATGCGCGGAAATTCTTGATTCGCGCGAAGGGCACGATCCACCATCCGCAACATCACGTATTCATAGAACCCAAGGGCGGCCGCCAGTGTGAGGTTCCAGCCGACGTGTGAGTTGAGCACGGTGGTGTGCAGGAGGAAAGCGCGAACCGTGAGGACGACGGCAACCACGCCGAGAAACCCGAGTACGCCAAAGATGCGCACACGTTCGCTGCGCAGTTCGGCGGCGTAGAAAGCCTGGGAAGTGATCTGTGACTCTGCCATGGTTCGGAAAAGAAGGCTGCTTGCAGGCCCATCATAAGGGGAGCAACGCTGATCCACAAACGGAGAAATTCTGAAGACAGGAGACGCGCGGCGGAGAACAAGGTAGACTCGGCGTGATTCACGCCCTCGGCGCACTCCATTTCTGATCCTTGAACTGCCTTCAGAGAAGGGGGCATTAGCGCGTGGAATCAGAGTCTGCAGCTTCGATCTGGATATAAAAAATGGGACCAGCAACGCAACAATCACAGATAAGAAACGTACTGAGAGTCTGCCTGTCAACAAGCTAAGAATTTCAGACAACTCGCTCACGTTCGACTGGAAGGACCCTGCCTCCATTGGCCCAAGGTCCGATGCACTCGCCTGGATTCGCTGCCCCCGACTAGCCAATGAGAGTCTCCGATTTTCGCTGAACTTGATTAGGAAGCTCGGGTATAACGCGCATAATCTGATGCGGTTCTTTTGCCGGTACGCGATTTGCGCGAGAGGCTAAAAAACCGGGGCTGGTGGCGCAGCCATGAATGGACCATGGCCCTCGAAAAGAGCTGTAATCAGGCAGCCCGGTAAGCGGAAAGGACAGAAGGCAGCATACTGATGGGCGACGCCAACCGTAGGATTGCGAAGGTAGATCAAGACATCTTGACTTGCCCAAATAGTAGCTTTGCCAAAAGTACGCCGCCAATCAGGGCCACTGAAATACTGAGCAGTGTTCCTATCAAGAAATACTCGGCAAATCTCTCGGTCTCAAATTCTGGGTAGCGGGCGATGGACTTTGCAGTCAAGATTAGTCCCACAGTTGCGGGTGATTGAAGGAGTATGGCGGTCAGAACCAAGAATCTCTCCAACCAGCCTATATAGAGTCCGGCGCTCTGCAATTCCTCCTTTGATTCACGCTTGCCATCTTTCTTAGGCTTGACACTTTCTGTAAGCGATTTGGTCAAAAAGCGAATTAGATATCCGCCCCCGAACACAACTGCGATGTAGACAATTGGCACCATGAGGATCTTATTCTCTAGTGATCTAGCGGCATCAATAAATTGAATTAATTCAGGTGTTGATATAGTCGGTGAGATAAACCATGCAGCAAACACTACAGTTAGCAAGTGGGCGAATTGATCGGAAAGAAATGCAAGTCCCCCATTTTGTATCAGTGTCTTCTTGGTGAGGGTAATTTTGAGCCAGTCAATCAAGAGATGAACCAGCGACAGCAGCAGAATAACGATATGCGTTCGGAAGGAAGCAATCGACCCGCGTAAGAACAACCCCAGAATGGATATCGCTGACAAATAATGAATGCTTCCATGCCAAAGATAGGCAGAGAGTCTCCCCCTCTCCTTGCCGCCCACTTGGTGATATGTCTGGAATACGAAATCAGTTAAAAGATGAGCCAGGTATACCGCAATGAATGTTCTGTAAAAAATTTGCATATATATGTGCAAACTAGTCGTTTTGTACGTTTATGTGCAAATTCTGAAAAGTCTTTTGGATAATCGATCCAGCAATGTGCGTAGTTTCTTCTAACTGCCAATAATATCCTCGTTTTAAGTTTCGAGAAACAGTCGAAATATTCAGATCCAATTCCTTGGCGATATCTTCTAATTTCGGCTCGTCCAAGACTGTCTGAATGGTTTTCCACTGCTTGGGAGTGATGCTTAGCACCAATGTATCGTGAAGGCCGTATATCAGATTCATCGTGTCATCAAAAAGCTCGTCAGGTGAGTGGAATGCTGTTAGGACATCAAACTTGTACTGAGATCCCTTCTTGACGTTTTCGAGTGCAATTCGTGCCTTTGAAAATGCCTCTCCTCCTAGCCGATTTACGGGCGGTTGGATTCGATCTGAAATCCTGCCAATTCCAATTCCGATGCGGATTGAGAGCGGGCGCATGCGTGCTCTTAGGTCAAAAATGAGTGCGGGTACGTCTTTGGGGTTCTCGATAACAGTCTGAAATTCATCCCCAGCTGTCACGGAATAGGGCAATTTGATTAGTTTTTGTCGCAAGTGTTTGTTTGTGACGGTTCTCAGTTTAAAGCCCAATAGGTTGCGAAAATCCAATCGAGTACCTGACTGAACGACATCGGCGATAAGCACCGCATATAGGTGTCCTGGCATGAGTCCTCACTTCCACCCTATCCTACCTGTTTGCACGTAACTGTGCAATATGGAAAAATTGTACGATAACGTGCAAATATAATGAATTGCACTCTTAAGTGCAAATACGCACTTTTCAGCGGGGCCTCCTTGGTTGTCTCTGAATCAGCGCGGTCGCTGAGTTCAGCTTTTTGGTTACGCACTCCTCGCGCAGGGCTATGCCGCCGAGGCCGTGCCACACCTGCAACGCGCCGGTGCCGAGGACGCTCTAGGAATAGCACAAATCGAAACCGGCCAATTGACGGACGCAGTCGCCAACCTCACCGCCGTCATCGCACAGCGCCCCAATGATCCCGATGTCTTGTATTACTTGGGACATGCGAGCGGATTGCTTTCCAAGAGTGCGATCGATACCCTTCTCGCTAATTATCCTGATTCAGCGCGTGCACACCAGGCGCTGGCAGAGAACTACTTTGTCCTTCGTCAAATGCCTCAAGCGGAGAAGGAGTATAAGGAAGCGTTGCGACTGCGGCCGGACCTTCCTGGCCTCCATTTGGAACTCGGGCAGGTCTACGCAAATTCAGTACAATGGCCTAAAGCCGAAGAGGAATTTCGCGCCGAAACCAAGCTACAGCCGGGAAGTGCCGAAGCTGCGTATCGGCTCGGATCAGCGTTACTTCAGCAGGGTAAGACGCACGAGGCTCACGTGGAACTCGAACACGCCGATCATCTGAAGCCCAATATGCCAGAGACGCTCTATGCGCTGGGGAAGGCTGCTTCACTGGACGGAGACGCGGTGACCGCCGAGAAAGCCTGGACCAAGGTGGTCGAGCTTGAAAAGACAACTTCGCTTGCTGCTCAGGCGCATTTTGGACTTGCCGGCCTGTATAGGAAGCAAGGGAAAACCGCTCAGTCGAGGTATGAGATGCAAGAGTTCCAGAAACTTCAAAGCACCATCGGGCCGCCTCGCTCCGAGTAGTCCAGTTCATTAATCCCGGCAGAAAATGACAGAATGGCTTCCCCCAGGGACCATGGTTTTGTGATCGTGGCGGGCGTCAGTGGGCTCATCGGTCGTGAAGTCTGTCGACTCTTGAGAAATGCTGAAGCTAAGTTCTTGCCCGTGGATGTGGATCCCGAAAAGCGCAAGATATAATCAGGTGTGATCTCACGCGGAAGAACCACTTAAGGCAGCTGTTCAAGTCACATCCAGTGCGGGCCGTGATTCATCTCGCGGCCATGTTGCCCAGTGCATTCCGCTCGAACCCCTTCGCAAGGGTCGATCTTGAATCTAACTAGCTCCTTCGAATTACTACGACAAGCTGCGAATGCGCAAGTCAATCGCTTTGTCTTCGCAAATGAAACCGCATGTGCACTTTGCGTTTCATATTCAAAGAGAATCGGTACATTGCAAGTATCATTCGGAAACGAGACGGCATTGGTTTTACAGATTGCGGGCGTGATGAAACCAAACAGTCGGCTCAGCTTCAAGCAGGAGCCTAAGGGTTTTCGTCGGGAGTGGTCCCCAGCCTGAGCCACACCTGACGGGCGGCATCGTTTCCAGGGTCTACTTTCAAAACGCGGCCGAGAATTTCGTAAGCGTTCTCGAGATCCTTCAACCAGACGTAGACTCGCGCGAGGTCGAGGTAAGCCGGGGTATAAAGTGGATCGATTTGGATCGATTCTTTATATAGGTCGATTGCTGCCATAACTTGACCTTGCTGGAGCCGAAGGTCTGCCAACTTAGTTCGAACCTCCGGAGATCTAGAACCGAGGTCGATGGCTCTTTGCAAAGCCTCGGCTGCGCGAGCTCCCTCGCCCGGTTGCGCGACGAGCAGAACCAGCCCATACGTAGCTTGAACCTCCGCGTCGTCCGGAATCTCCCGCGCAGCCTGTTGTAGCACTGCAAAGCCTTTTTGCCTGAGTTCCGGATAATGTACCGCCGCTTGAGGATACGCAAGAGCCAGACTCCGCAAATCCGGTTTTGCATCTTCAAAGCCAAGTGGCTTGGAATCGTAGACAAGCTCTCCCGAGGGCGCCAGCAAAACCTGATCGCGGGCCTGGAGATTCTCAGATGGATCGCGAAGAATGCGGTGATCTGTCGCTGAAGCGTGGCTGATATTCTCGAGCGGCTGTTTTGGCATGTGGCACATCACGCAACTGTCGGGCGGAGAAGTGGATTGTCTTTTTGCAAGAGGCGCCTGGCAGGACTTGACCGTGTGGCAAGTAAGGCATCGCTCGCGGAAGTCCACCGCCGCCTCCGCCCCGCGCAATTGCATGTGCGGATTATGGCAGGTGATGCAACCCAGGCGCCCTTTGCTTGCAATCGCGCACCGGCTCAGTTTTAGCTGTTCAAATTGGTCCAGAGCGATGGATCGGTTTCCCTTGACCTTTGCAGGAACGGAGAAAATGGCCACCACTTTGTCAAGCGGTGTTCCAGGCCGGAAGTCGAGATAGTTTTTCCCCGGCCGCAGGACCCGGGCGTCGCCGAGGAAGTGGCACTGTGCGCAGACATCGTCACGCATTTCCGCGGGCATTTTCGCGGGGTTAACAATGGCGAAGTCGGTCGGACCCTCAAGGGAAGCACCCTCCTTGCGTTCTCGGACATGGATGGCGCCGGGACCATGACAACGCTCACAGCCGATGCTCAGGAAGCGAAAGGGAGGTTGCTGGAAGTGGTTCGGTCTCTCCGGAACGAAGCGCGGTTCTCCGGTATGGCAGTCCACGCATAATTCGACAACCGGGCGCGTGAAGTCCCGGAACAAAGACTTTTCATATCCCGGAGAAAGATCCCATCCATTTATGCGCGTGTAGAAAGAAATCGGTGAGACGAAGAAGGCATCGCCCTTGGCCACCAGATAGCTTTTGCCGACCTCGCCTGAACCCACGGTATAGGCAATTTCATGGGTCTCGGAAAAAACAAGCTGGCCCTTGGCGTCGCGCTGCGATTCCTCGTGGTACATTTTGCCGTTGCGGGTGTAAGCGGTGTAGGTGCGGTTCAGCGTCTTGCTGGAGAAGGTAACGGGCTTTACCAAAGACTGTACATCGTCCGGAGAGGGAACCGAAGCCGATCTACCCATCGCAGTTTGTTTGAAACTTCTGTATATGGCGGAGTGACACGATCCGCAAACCTGGTCGCCAACATACTCCACGCCGGTTTGCGCGTTCAGATAATTGGCTGGCGCGGGTTTTTCGGCCGCAACCTCCTGGGGCGCATCGTGGGCTGGAGCTCTGTGAGAGGCTGCAAGTGTCAGGCAGATTGCTGCCAGGACGAGGCTCCACATTCTGCAAGAGTGGCTTGAGGGCCAACGCGAGGAAACAAGCTTTAAGAGTCGGAGGCAGTAATTCATGAGGAATGCGTCGGCGGCCGTATGCGCTGCTGGCACCGAGAGAATCATGCACATGAGCAAGCCGATCATATATGCCTCCAAGATGGAGCCTCCTCCTCTTAACGCAATTTGCACCTTTTTCTCTGGTGTTCCATCAAGTTGGACGTGTTTCGGCTCAGGGACGTTTCTAGTTTGTGCATCCAGGAACTCGTAGGTCACTCTTGAGAGGTGGTGCGGCCGCGTGTATGGTCTCTCTCGGCCGAGCAGCAAATAAATTGCCGTTCTTCGCCAAGTGTGCTTTGGAACCTAGCCCTCAAAACGGGTCCTTTCTTTTCGGAATTGGATAAAGAACTCAAATCTAAAA
>Ga0306920_100000957_pt1 | contig 35218 bp, 29 predicted proteins | sample flu12Cox44000170_FD_204666 | JGI IMG/M metagenome (GOLD analysis project Ga0306920, IMG submission 204666) | Lab enrichment of tropical soil microbial communities from Luquillo Experimental Forest, Puerto Rico - flux4day.12C.oxic.44.000.170 (v2)... | ecosystem: Environmental > Terrestrial >...
CGCTACAGTATCGCCGAAGAGCTTCGCCACGTCGTAGGGACTCGCGCCCCGCGCCAGCATGTCTACTGCAAAGCTATCCCGAGACCTGTGCGGATGCGCGTCAGCGATGCCAGCGCGTTTCCCAAGCGCTAGCATGCGCTGATAGAGCCTAGGTCGCGGCATAGGCTTCCCGTTGTAGGGATTCCATCTTTCCGGGGCCGCGTGATAAATGCGCAATTCATAGACCTTCGCTGATCCTGTCATCGCATCACCTTGGCGCTTCTCCTCCGCGTTGGGGCGAGACTTCGATAATCGGCATAGACGGTACGACGCGTGCGACAGACTGCTGCGCGCTTTTGCGAGATTCAGGATCGAGGATTCATACGAGGCGACGCGAACATACAGCAGCTTTAGACAAAGCTACACGCGGCGTGAGTGGGTGCAACAGCCGTCCCACGCAGCAGCGTGGACGATGCGCACGCCGATGCCGCAAGACTCTCGTGGCATACAAAATGGATGGGCTGGAAAGCGTGGTACCGACTACTGACGACGAGAGCACATCCTGGTCATGTACCCGAACCGCCGGCGAAGAGACCTGCGAAGCAGTTGCGCCGCCAGGGTCAGTGGGCCGCTAACATTACTAGGCTATAATCCAGCCCCAAATGATCCTGACCTCCGGCACCCACTTGGGCCCCTATGAAATCCTTTCCGCTCTTGGTGCGGGCGGCATGGGAGAAGTGTACCGTGCCCGTGATCCTAAGCTTGGCCGTGGCCATCAAGGTCCTGCCCGAAGCCTTCGCACCAGACGCCGAGCGCATGGCGCGGTTCCAACGCGAAGCGAAGGTGCTCGCCTCCCTCGATCATCCCAACATTGCTTCGATCTGTCGACTGGCCTGGTTGACAGCAACTTGGAATGCACAGAGAATGCACCCTTAGTTTTTAAGGGGTTACCGTACTTCCTTTGGTGTTAGTTAAGGATTCGAGGTCGATTAGATGGAAAGTCACGAGCACGATGTCCTGATCGTCGGCGGCGGGGGGGCAGGCCTGCGGGCGGCGATTGCTGTCTGTGAGGCAAGTCCCAAGCTCAGGGTGGCCGTGATTTCCAAGGTCTATCCGATGCGGAGTCATACCGTCTCGGCTGAGGGTGGCGCCGCGGGCGTGATGAGGCCCGGGGACAGCTTGGACGAGCATGCCTACGACACGATCTCCGGCGGCGATTGGCTTTGCGACCAGGATGCTGTGGAGGCCTTCGTCAAGGAAGCGCCTGAAGAGTTGTTGCGGCTCGAGCACTGGGGATGCCCGTGGAGCCGCGAGCCGGACGGGCACATTTCCGTCCGGGCATTCGGTGGGATGACAAGGATGCGCACGTGGTTTGCCGCGGACAAGACCGGCTTCCACATGCTGCACACGCTGTTTCAGACGAGCCTCAAGTACGACACGGTGTTTCGCTATGACGAATGGTTCGTAACCAAGCTGCTCGTGGATGACGGTTGCGTGCAAGGCGTGGTGGCAATCGAACTGACGTCGGGAAAAATCGAGGCCATCACCGCGAAGGCCATAATCCTGTGCACGGGCGGCTGCGGGCGTGTTTTCCCCTTCACGACGAACGCCAACATCAAGAATGGGGATGGCATGGCGCTGGCCTATCGCGCAGGCGCTCCGCTGAAGGACATGGAGTTTGTGCAATACCATCCGACCGGTCTGCCCTTTACCGGGATTCTCATCACCGAGGCGGCTCGCTCCGAGGGCGGCCACATGCTGAACAAGGACGGCTACCGCTACCTCCAGGATTACAACCTCGGAAAGCCGCAGCCGAATCCTGTCCTGCGAAGTATGGAGCTGGGCCCGCGCGATCGTTTGTCGCAAGCCTTCGTCAAGGAGATGGAAAAGGGTCGCACGATCAAGGGCCCTTACGGTGACGTTGTTCATCTGGACCTCCGTCATCTGGGCGAGAAACTGATCAGCGCGAAGCTGCCCTTTGTCCGCGAGCTATGCCTCAAATACCAGAACATCGATCCGGTCAAGGAGCTGATTCCGGTGCGGCCGGTGGTGCATTACATGATGGGAGGCGTGCACGCGGACATCAACGGAGCTACGCCGCTCCCCGGTTTGTATGCCGCGGGCGAGGTTGCCTGCATCAGCATCAACGGGGCGAACCGACTGGGCTCAAATTCCCTGCCGGAACTCCTGGTCTTCGGTGCGCGCGCCGGGCGCGCGGCCGCTGAGTTTGCCTCGCAACAAAGGGTGCCGAGCGCTGCGATTCTCGCGCAAGCTGTGGATGAGAACAGGAGGCTCGGAAAGCACTTGCTTGAAAAGAAAGAGGGCCGCGAGCGCATAGCCACGATTCGCGACGAAATGCAGAGGGCGATCGAGAAAGGCGCGGGAATCTACCGAACGGGCACTTCGCTTGAGGAAACCGTGGCAAAATTGCGCGAGCTCCAGCAGCGCCATACGAATACGGTGCTCGATGACCGCGGGCTTACATTCAACACCGAATTGACCGCCACGATGGAGCTTGGGTTCATGCTCGACGTCGCCGAAGCAATCGTGCAATGTGCGCTGCATCGCACCGAATCGCGCGGCGCGCACCAGCGCACTGATTTCCCCAAGCGCGACGACGAAAAATTCCTTGCCCATTCGCTATTGTACCGGAACGCGGATGGCTCGTCCCGAGTCGAGCATCTGCCGGTGAAGATTACGCGTTGGCCGCCCGGCGAGCGCATTTACGGCGAGCAGAGCCAGGCGAAGGACGCCCAGGCTGGGAGGTAGACAAGCATGGCGGAAACGATCCAGCTCGAAGTGATGCGCTACTCACCGGAGCACGACGCCGTGCCGTCCTTTCAGCGCTTCGAAGTACCGTATCGCAAAGACTGGGTGGTGCTCGACGCGCTGAACTATATCAAGGACAAGTTGGATGGGTCGCTCTCCTACCGCTGGTCCTGCCGCATGGGCATCTGCGGAAGCTGCGGGATGATGGTGAACGGCGAGCCGAAGCTGACCTGCGCGACTTTCCTCTCGCACTATGCGCCCGATGCGGTGCGGGTGGAGCCGCTGCGCTATTTCCCAGTAGTTCGGGATCTGGTCATCGAAATGACCGATTTCATGATCAAGCTTCAAAAAGTAAAGCCCTGGATCATACGAAAAGATGAGAAGTCGATCGTAGACCGCGAGTATCTGCAGACGCCGCAGCAGCTCGACGCTTACAAGCAATTCAGCATGTGCATCAACTGCATGCTGTGCTATGCCGCATGCCCGGTCTATGGACTCGACCCGCTTTTCACCGGGCCGGCAGCGATCGCGCTGGCCCAGCGCTACAACATAGATTCGCGCGACCAGGGAGCGAAGGAACGCATGGATATTCTCTCCCAGCACGAAGGGATTTGGGGCTGCACGTTTGTCGGTGAATGTACGGAGGCCTGCCCGAAGAACGTGGACCCCGCTGGCGCCATCCAGCAATACAAGTTGACTGCGGCAAAAGAGTGGTTCAAATCCCTGCTGATGCCCTGGGGGGCGAAATGACGCCGCACGAAACGAAGGGGGCGGTGCAGTACACCCCATACCACCCACGGTGGTACCGGATGCGAGTCTCGACCTATTGGTGGCTGTGGAAGTGGGACTACCTGAAGTTCGTGCTGCGCGAGCTGAGCAGCATCTTCGTCGCCTATTTTGTCGTGATCACTCTGCTGCAGATCCACAGCTTGAGTCGTGGACCCGAAGCGTATGCCAGATTCGAAGAGCGGACGCGGAATCCGCTGATGATTGCGCTGAACGCCATCAGCCTTCTCTTTGTGCTGTTCCACACGATCACGTGGTTCAATCTCGCGCCGCGGGCGATTGTCGCGCGCGTCGGAGGCAAGCGCGTTCCGGATATTATGATCGCGGGCTCGAATTATGTGGCGTGGCTCGTGATCTCGGCCGCAGTGGCGTGGTTTATCTTGAGGTGACACATGGCAGCGGATGCACCGAAGAAACTCCTTGAGCCTTTTCTCTGGACGCTCTTCAGCGCCGGAGGCGTGGTGGCAGCTTTGCTGATGCCCGTTCACATTTTTTTATTCGGCGTGGCTTTCCCACTGGGCTGGCTTCGGGACCTGAGTCACGGTAGGGCGCTGGCGCTCATCGAACATCCCTTGGTGCGGATTTATCTGTTCGTCTTTTGCTCCTTGCCGCTTTTTCACTGGGCGCATCGGTTTCGCTATACGCTGTACGACGGCTTGCAGATCAAACATTTGAACGAGGTCATCAGCGTTTTCTGTTACGGTGGTGCGATCATTGGGACGGCGCTGGCGGGCTACCTATTGTGGCGCATTCTGTAGAACGATCAGTACCCTCCCACGAAGGCCAGGCAATTGTAGTTGCCGGGGAGGGTTCGATGGAACCATCCTGTAAACTTCAGCCATGCCATTAGGGTGCAAACGAGGGCCTGCGTGTGCATCGCTCCCATTCACGTTGCCGTTCGGCTACTGAAAACTTCTTGCTCAGCTCAGCCTTACTGCCGAAGTCATCGCCTATCAAATCAGCCGTGATTTGAAGAGGTTTCGTCTTAATTCAGTCACCCCGCACTTCGAGCCCTTGCATCGCCTCGCCCTTGCTTAACCCGATCGATCAACGAAAACATACATTCACGCTCTTGATTGTAGGAAATCAACCGTACGTCGCATTTCGATAGCAACCGTTGTCGGAGTGAGCGTCAAGCGCGCGAGCACGAGTTCGTGCGACCAGGACCGTTCGTCGAACCTCGGGGACGTTTTTTGAGTGCCTCCGCGCCCCGTGTAGGAGTTTACGTAAACAATAGTGCTCCAGTAGTTCGCGGGAACGACGCCTTCGCTTCGCCCGTCATCACTAGCCCGCAACAGGAGCGGTTCGACCCAACGGAGTGGCATGCCGATTCGATGGTATTCTTCAGTCCATGCATAGTCGTCCTCGCCCGCTGTGGACTCTTCCCAGGAGTACCAAACCCGCTTATATTGAACGTTAGGCGGATCAACCCAGACGGATTCTCTGATCCGGTACTCGCTGGTACGCAGGATTCGAAGGACGCGAATCGTTTTCTCGGCGTCGATTGCGTTAGGCATAACGGATTAGGCTCCCGAAGCACCTGCGGCCACCGCGCTCGCCTCGGACCTATGTCGCCATCTATTACCCTGTGGGTTTCCTCATACACCGAACAACCGGAAAATGCCATCGGAATCTCACCGGCGTAGCGGAATCGAACCTTTGCGGCGGCGGTGCGCATAATCAATTTGGGCCAGGTCTGCTACGCCGCCGGGCGGTTACGACGCAATCGCACAGTTTCTGAATTCACACCGCCGAGCGAGACGACCATAGGCACATACCGCCTCGTCATCAACAATGCCTCTGATGCACGGCTCGAAGGGCCGACGACGACCAAGAAGCCGGTGAAACTTGAGTACCTCGGTTCAGCGGGTCTGCCTTTGGCGCCGCACGAAACAAATCCGCGGCCGATAAAAATGTTCAAGCGGATGGAACGGAGCATCGACACTTGCAAGGACTAAACGTCTCCGTCTTCAAGTGATACGCCCGAACGAAGCTGAATATCCTCACTACCCTTTACCAACGATTCGAGCCCAGTCGCTGCGGTTCGGCACAGTAGGATGAGTTCTTTCCGAATTTTTGGTACTCGCCGATTAGCTAGGCAGGTGGTTGAGAACCACCACCTCTGCGCGGAATGCACCAGAACTCTTAGGCCAAAGGAAAGACTAAACTTTCGGGGTACCTTTGTCTAATACATAGTCGTTAGTAGCCTTAACCTCATAACATCCCCAGCGAAAGAAGTTTGGCCATAGTTCTGCTTTCAACTTCGGAGCTCCTACGGGCGCTGCTCGAGGTCCCTTTTTAAAGCTCCCAGCAGGGATAGGGACATGTCAAATCTGCAAGAGTACTTCGGGGCCCTGACCCTTGCGCGTGACCGCCGCCTTCAGAAGCGCACCACTCCTTCTTCTTTGACGCTTGTCGACCTCGGTGGCACCGACGGCGGCATTATCCTCAATATAAGTGAGACGGGCATGGCTGTTGCTGTAGCCGACCGTTTTACCGTAGGTAAATACCTCCCGTGCATTCGCTTTCAGCTGCCCGGCTCCAGTCAAAGCATCGAAATCCCCGCGCAGGTAGTGTGGCTGGCGGAATCGAAAAAGGGCGCTGGCGTCCGATTTGTTGACCTCACCGCAGACGCCCGCAATCAAATTGCAAATTGGATCACCTCCGAAAAATCAGTCTCCGAAATTGAGCACCTACCGCTTCAGCAGCCCATCATTGCAAAACGCACGACCGCCGTCGACGAAATCAAGCCGCAGCAGAGTCCCCTCCCAACTCCTGTCAGTTCAAACACCGACCCCGGTGTCTCGATACTCCGCTTCGCTGCGAAAATCTCAACAGGCGATCTTCCTCAAACTTTCAGCTTGCCTCAAGGGCAAACCGCCTCGGAATTGGTCGCGCCCGGCGCGTCTCATACTCCCGTCATTTTTGATGTGTCCGCATTGCACGTCGCCGCACTGGTGTTCTCGTTCGCTGTGATCGGTTTAATCATTGGAATCGCGGCAACGAAAACCAGTGTTGATGTCTTGGCTTCTCTGGGACGCGTCCCGTTCGGAAAACACGTGCGGTTGCGCTCAACCCGGGACTCTAAACCTTCCGTGAAAATGCCCTCGACAGACTCAAACTCATCTACGAAGCCGGTACCCAAACCGTCCGCAAATCCCGCAGCGCGTTCCAACCGCAACGCCTTGACCGGACGAAGTGCGCGAAGCACGCCACTACCGGCGCGTGCTTTACACGCACCTTCGGCGGTGGTGGCTGTTGGGCCAACACGCAGCGGGCCAAGAAACCGTGCCCTTCTCGCCACAAAACCTGCTTGGGCTGCGAAACCGTCGCAGCCGACGGCGAATCTCGAACACACTTATCCGGCTGTGGCTGTTGGCCCCGGAGGTACGGTGTCAGGAAGTCCGGACTCTCCCACCGCGAAACCCGCAATGCCCGCGGTGCCGAATCCGCCGCCACCCGCCTACCTCGTCACGGTCCCGTCCAAAGGCAGCAAGCCGCTGACGCTGGTTTTCCCCCAAAAGCAGATCGCTTCCTCGTCTTCATTCTCGATTATCACGCAACTTTCTATTCTCATTTCACCTGAGCCTGGACCTGCAGTGACTCATCAACCCGCTCGATTGCAGGCTGGCAACCTTGTCTCCTACGTTGAGCCTCGACAACCAAGGGCTGGGGATCGATACAGATCGACAGAAACCGTAAAGGTCCGCGCCACCATCGGACAGCAAGGCCAAGTGATGGACATCAGACCGGTGAGTGGCCCGATCTTTCTTCTTTCCTCCGCGATGAGCGCTATTCGCCAGTGGCGTTACCAGCCCACTCTCTTGAATGAAAGACCCGTCCAAGCTCAACAGGACGTCACGATTGAGTTCCGGCTGCCACCGTAATTGTTGACCCCGCCTACTCAGAGTGAGTCATAACCATCTCCCCTAAATCAAGCACGCGGTTCTACAATCCGGCAACGCTCAAACAGGGCTTGGTCCAAAAACAAGCCCGATGGATCTCAGCAACTTGGAGGTTTGGGACAGCCGAATGGTTTTCCCCACGCAGGGGTTACCGTGCTACAGTTGCCATGTCTATCTTCAACGATGTTCGCTAACTCCTAGTTGGTCGCGTAATCGGTAGAGTTGTACTAAGCGCTGGCTGCCGGCTCAGGATGCGCTATGCGAACCGCCACTCCACATCTTGTGCAGGTCCCAGACGTGCGGAAAGAGTCAGTGTTTCAGGCATCGATCGCGGAGATGAATGTCTATAGAAAGTACCTGTTGGCCACCCTCTACGTGCACCTGCTGTGCGCGGGCCACATCTGCTACGCCCGCGTAGAAACAGGGCGATATGAACTTGTCGCTTCGTTGGTCCTCATTTTTGTAGACAACGAGGTAGTCCCTGGGATTGACGTGATCGAATTCAAAAAAGCCCTTCTGATGGCAAATGCCCCGTTTGAATCTGTCCGCGCCTCAAAAACGCGAGTGCCACTTCGCAGAGTCATCTGGGTGTACTGGAGCGGTCGAGGAGCTAGGTCGTCGGTTACGGACACGAAGGGTTGCTGGCCGACTTATAGTACTCCGTAAACAGATCCAACCGCTGCGCTGTCCCGAACGGCGCGAAGTGGTGGAAGAATGGCCTGTGCGAGCGCAACTGGGCTAGCGGCACTGCAAGTCGTCGCCTCGAGTTTGCCCAAGCCGTCCCGACCGGGAAAGAGAACGTACTGCTCGCCCTCTTTGAAGTGAGAGCTGCAGTCCGCACCTCCGCGGCCGGAGTAGATATCGACTTCCTGCTGGTCTTGCAGTCCCGAAATTGCTCCTTTTCCTGCACGAGTGCCTCCAATAGTCGCCCGGGGACTTGTGCCTGCGGCCGTGTGGTAAAAAGCCGTTTGTGGCAGTAGAATCTTAAATTGACGCTGATCTGGGTGTGAGAGTTTGAACCCAATCAGGGAGCAACGAACATGGCGCGAGAGAGAGTCCAGACTCACATTCCGCCGGCGACCCACCTTTTTATGGAATCGATGATTTCCGTGGCTCTTTGCGTCGGTGCGGCCGGCTGCGTCCAAGCGCAAGAGGCACAGCAAAGCAGCACTGACGAATCCTGGACGGCCACCAGGGATACTACCCTCGTTAACACCAATCCATCGAGGACGACGGAGAGCCACACCAAGTCTGGGAATCGGACTATCGATAAACAGACGGTCGAAGTGCTTGGGCCCGACGGCCGGTACCAAACCCTTTCCGAGACCGAGGTGGAAACGGTGCACACCGATTCCGGGACGACACGGACTGTCGTGCGTACCTATGTGCCGGATGGAAATGGAGAAAGCAAACTGGCCCAGACAACCGAAGAGGAAGCACGGACTACAGCAAACGGCGATGCGCATGTGGTACGAAAAACCTCAACTGCCGATGTGAATGGGAGTCTTCAGGTTGTACAGCGTGAGGTGACGGACACCAGAAACGTAAGTCCGGACGTTGAGGAGACGAAAAGCACCGCATACCAGCCGGACAGCTATGGTGGTTTCGCTCAGACGCAGCAGACGCAGCAATTGAAAACGCGCAAGGCAGCCGATAGCGTCGAGGTGAAAGAGAAGACGCTGCTGCCAGATGGCAACGGCAACTGGGGAGTATCCGACGTAACGGAAAAGACCATCAAGCATGACGGGAAGAACCGGATCACGGAAGAGCGCGTTTCACAGGCTGATTTGGAGGGCAGGCTTTCTGAGAGTTCACGCACAGTTTCCACCGAGACTGAAACCACCACAGGAGAAAAAAGGAAAACCGTCGAAATCTATTCGAACTACGCTCCTGGATACGCCGATAGCAGCCTGCACTTGAACTGGCGAACTACTACGATCCAGAAAAAAGATTCCAGCGGAGAAATAACCGAGGGTCAAGTCGAGGAACCCAGTTGGGGCAATCCGAGCGACAGCCCGAAAGTGACGGCAAGAACCAAGTACGTCGTGACGTACGCTTTTTCCGGCACGCAGCAAACAAAGACGGTAGAAGCGCGCGATGGCGGTGGAAATTTCTCTGTGGTCTCGGTCGAGACACAGAAATCGGACCAGGCCACTCCCACACAAAAACCGACGCCACCTGCGGACAAACCTCATTAGTACATAAGAGTAGCCGCTTATTTAGCCCTCCTTTGACACTTGCCGATGAATTTGCGCTGATCTTGCGGCTCTTCAATCGTTTCTCGATCCGCTGCCTCGCCTCGCTGATCCCGGGTCGGCGAGTTCCTCCATGATGCTGGACGATTGATCTTCCGTTTAGATCTCATGCGCCGTCGGCGCACCACCACGCAAGAAAATTTGGTCGCTTAGATTCGTAGAACGATAACTCCCCGCAGAGAAGGGAGAGGCGCTCAGCGTTTCATCCTTCGCTTTCGCCATGATCTTCGTGTTCTTTCGGGCGCGGACTTCAAAAGCCGAAGGGCCGAGCCTTTGTGAATTGCGACGTGGTCGGTTTTATCGCTCCTGATGAAATACTGAGGCTCTTCTTTAGTGGCATGGTGGGTGTAACCTTTAAATCTCACATCGGAAACGACTTTCTTCACGACAATGCCGCGAACTCGACCTGCTTCCGAGTTCCATTCGACGTGATCACCATGCTTGAACGTATTGCCCATCTTTGAGTTCGCTACCGAACGGAACCTGAGGAATGAATTTTCGGTGTCTCCTATTGAGGTCGAGGCCTAACATCCGCCCAGCGACGTGACCACAAGGACAGGTTGAAGTGTGTGGCCGAACCTGAATCCTCCAACGCGGAACTAGACAACCGTCATGCAAAGCTCCCGGACTTCGTCGCTGCATTTTCGCATCACCTCAACCACTGACGGGCGATGGCTCCCAATCCACCAGCACGCTCTTTCATCCATGTATCGATAACGGGATTCCGCTCGACAGCTTTTCATCGTGGCTACACTCTTCTGCTTTCGAGATCTCGCACCATTACCTTCCCGGAAGTAACCGCTTCGCGGGGACTTTGGAATCGGCGGGGGCTCTCAGGGCGTTTTGAGAGCTATGCGCTGGTTCCAGGGTGCCACGCTTTCCTCATACTCCATGGGATCGCCGAAACCTTCGGTTTGGACGCCGAGTTGGCGTAGAGCGTCCAAGGCCATCAATCGGCGATGCGCGTTGAATGTCATGATATGGGCGAAGACGCCGCCGAACGTGAAAGTCTCAGCCGGTTCGCACAGAGCGTCGACGAACGTATCATCCCATGCGGAGCGGCTTCGCACGTCACTCAAAATACGATGCAGTTCAGCGTCGGTTTTTTCCAGCCTTTGCAGCATCGCTTGCGGGGAGCGCTGCGATTTGGGAGGGCCGTTCATATCCATATCGGCTCCGGATAGCGCGGCGGTCCAGACTTCTTTAGTGAAGACAATGTTTTCCAACAGCTGCCTTAGAGTCCTATTCGACTCCCGCCAGGGCAGTAGCTCTACGACCGTGGGCAGCGGCTGATCCAATTGTTCTTCTGTTAAGGTGCTCGCGTATTCCAACAAACGCCGGGTGTGCCAGGAGTCGTTGCCTGCAAAGCGATCGAATAAATCCATGTCTCTTCCTCCTTTTGTTGGGGAACCAGGGGCAAAAAAGTGAATTTTGTTGGAGGCCGGCAAGTGAAAGTGCGAATCACGCATGCGCCGGTAGAGGCTGGGAGAGGTCCTAAAAGCCTTTCGGAAAGCGCGAGTGAACGCCTCCAACGAACCGTAGTTGGCGTTCAGGGCGACGTCCGTGACCGACATTCCGCTATGTGCCAGTTGGTATGCTGCTCTTTCCAGCAAAAGCCGTCGTCGCATGGCTCCCGGAGTTTCTTCGACCACGGTTCGGAACAACCTGTGGAACTGCGTGCGGCTTTGGTAGGCCTGGCGCGCGAGATCCTGTGTTTTCGCCTGAGCGTCCAGGGAGTTCGCTACAATGGCAGAGAGGCGGTTTGCCGTGTCCTGACCATCTGCTTTATTCATGCGTCCGGTTCCTCATCTGGAACCAATCATAGACAAAGACGACGCCTCCCGCCTGATCGTTCGTACCGATCTTCTCTTCTACCCTAAAAGCCGACCAATGTGAATGCAACGGGCGCCAGCTTCCTTTCGTGCACCTTGAGCAAGAGAGAAGACATCAGACCGAGCGTTCTTTGCGTCGCCAGCTTGCGTTGGTGCCACCTCGGGGGCCGGTTGGAGTGCGATTTCGTGCAATCGGCTGCCTCTCGCCAGCGGGAGGTTCCATAATCCGCCGCGTATTTATCACGCAGCTCCTTCCCCTACGGGCCTGGTGCCACCGGAAGCTAGCGATGCAGTCGGAGTCTTCGCGAGTACCTCTCTGTCGCGACGCGAAACATGGGCCAGAATGGCACACACTCTGCCGGAGCTTTCCTAGGAATTGAGGACCACTCATCATCGTGAATGCCCAAGATGTCGCAGCATTCGCAGACCTCACCCAACACCGGCACGACGATTTAGGTGCTGGTCGTCGCTGCCCGACTACGACCGCCACTCCCGGGTCGCCACAGGCGAGGCCCGAAGCCCAGTAGATAAAGTTCGCCTTCTGATAGAACTGACAGGTGCGCGGGAACCATCGATTCTGATAGTTATAGCTTCAAGTAGTGCTAGACACTACACCCAAGCACCTCCCCTCAATCTCCCTGGCTGGGTCTTTGAAAAAGGGGAGGTGCATCCTCTGACGATAGTTGATTGGACAGGCGTGTTCGGTCTCTACGCCTATACCTGTGTGCCAAAAGCGGTATGGGCCATCGCTAGGAAGGCTTTTGAGGAGGGCTTTTAGTTACCCTGGAGCCCTGCGGATCAAGCGCTACTTGGTGCTGCTATGGATTCGCACATTTGAGCTTGCCGGTACCAGAACAGTACGCTCGGATAATCGGTGCGGATATACGCTTCGATGGCGTGGCGGAAGCACATTGCGGCATCAGCATTACGCTCCCCTCGTGCCTGACGAAAGCGATCCCAAAGCTCGTGTATTGAAATCATCGACGTGCACCCCGCTTGTTTCTAAGAGGCAAGCCGGGAGCCAAAGTCTTGTCTTCCAGACCAGGCGGTCTAAGTAACTGATAACTCGGCACCTATCCAACAGAGGGTGCCCGAGCGAAGTGGCCGCCGTTGAAGATGAGGTGCGGTTCTAGGACGAAATATCGCCATATTACTGGCCACTTCGGCGCATTCTCGCAATGCATCTCGCACTACGTTTGCCTACAACCTTTACTGGATTCCGAGTGCCTTCTTGGTTCCGGTAGGTTTCTAGTGTGCCCTCGCCGCTATGACGAAGAAAGCAAGGCCGCGAATACTCATTGCAGACGAGCACACCGTAGCTCGTACCGGGATCAGAACCGTTCTGCAAGTCGGCTCAAGGTGTGAAGTCTGCGGAGAGGCCCTCGATGGGAGAGATGTCGTTGAGAAGGTGCGTAAACTCAAGCCGGATGTAATCGTAATGGAAGCGTTAATGCGCGGCGCGAGTGCGATCGAACTGGTCAGCCGGATACGGGCGAACTCTCCTTCGACGAAGGTCATTGTCGTGTCGATATACGATTCAGACTCTATGGCCCGGCTCGCGATTGGTGCCGATGCATTCATCACGAAAGCGCAATGCGGGATGCATCTCAATCAAACAATCGCCGAACTTCTGAGTGCAGGACGAGACCGATGCCGGGTAACCCCTCCGAGCGGTTCGCCAAGTTGCACAAGCAATTTGTAAGAACCTTTGAGCAATTCAAGGATGCCAAGACACATGCAGAGAGACGCAAGCTACTGAAGGCGCTGCGCCGGATTCTCGATGAGTCGCAGGTTCTGCTCCGAGGCGCACGGCTATTGAAGTGAACAGCCAAGCGCGACTACGAGTTACGCTTCACTCCCCGTGGAATTCGAAGACGGAAGGTTTTAGGAGTTCAACTGCGCGATCACGGCAAGCCCAAGCTCGTTGATCGCGGCTTCCCGCATTTTGAACTTTTGTACCTTCCCTGTTACGGTCATCGGAAACTCGTCGACGATCTTGACGTAATGAGGAATCTTGAAATGCGCAATCTTGCCTTCGCAGAAGGCCCGAATTTCCGCGGGGCCGAGTTGCGAGCCGGATTCCAGCTTGATCCAGGCCATTACCTGTTCTCCGTACTTCTGATCCGGAACTCCAATGACCTGTGCCGCGGCAATCCCCGGACAGGTGTGCAGAAACTCCTCGATTTCGCGCGGATATACGTTCTCTCCTCCGCGAATAATCATGTCTTTGGCTCGTCCCGTAATCTTGAAGTAGCCTTCTTGGTCTAGCACGGCGAGATCGCCGGTGTGTAGCCAGCCTCTGCTGTCGATTGCGGCGTTCGTCGCCGCCGGATCCTTATAGTAGCCCTTCATGACTAGGTAACCGCGCGTGCAAAGCTCCCCCGTGGCTCCTCGAGGCACGATCCTGCCGCTCAGCGGATCTATGATCTTGATCTCTGTATGCGGTAACACCTTACCCACCGTGGTGACGCGTCTCTCGATAGGGTCATCCGGAGTCGTTTGCGTGACCACCGGCGAGGCCTCTGTCAGCCCATAGGCAATGGTCATCTCTCGGCAGTGCATCTGGTTGACCACTCGCTTCATCACTTCAATCGGGCACGGCGAGCCAGCCATGATGCCGGTCCGCAAGGTATGCAGATCGAATTTGTTGAACGCGGGGTGCTGCAATTCTGCGACGAACATGGTGGGAACACCATGCAGGGCCGTGCAGCGCTCCTCCGAGACGGCCTTCAGCGTGGCTTCCGCTTCGAAATACGCGGACGGCACTACCATCGTGGCCCCGCTGATTACACAGGCCAAATTCGCCAGAACCATTCCAAAGCAGTGATAGAAGGGCACTGGAATGCACAGCCGGTCATGATCGGTGAACCGCATTGCTTGGGCTACGAACGCGCCATTGTTTACGATGTTGTGATGGGAAAGAGTAGCGCCTTTCGGAAATCCGGTCGTTCCCGAGGTGTATTGAATGTTGATAACGTCGTCGAAATCCAGCTCCGATTCGCGTGCAAGGAGCTCATCGAACTCTATCCTTCTCCCGCGCTGTACAAGCTCATCCCAGCCCAGCATTCCTTGAGAAGGTTGTCCCCCGATAAGAATCAGTCGTCGCAAGTGCGGGAGTTTCCGGGAAAACGCAGTGTCAGGGTCGCCGCTAGCGAGTTCCGGACACATCTCTCGGACAGCCTGTACGTAATCGATATCTCGGAATCCCTCGATGAATATGAGCGTCTGGCACTCGGACTGGCCTAACACGTACTCCAGCTCCCGCGCTCGGTTCGAAGGATTGATGTTCACTAGAACAGCGCCGATCTTGGCCGTGGCAAACTGGGTCAGAACCCATTCGGCACAGTTGGTTGCCCAAATGCCAATTCGGTCCCCTTTCTGAATGCCGAGACTCAGCAGTCCGCGTGCAGTGCGGTCGACTTCTTCGTTTAGCTCGCGGTATGTGTAACGTCTCCGCTGATGACAAACGATGAGCGCATCATTGTCAGGATATAGGATCGCGGTGTCTTCTAATGCTTCCCCGATACACTTATCAAGCAAGGACAGGTCACATAATCCGCTGACGTAGCTCGACCTGTTACTGGTTCGCGTGTCCACCTAGGGCTCCACATCTCTGCACGTTCAAATCCGAACGAAGAGCTCTCGCCATTGATCTCTGCCGCTCTCTACTTGGAACGGGCACAAGGCGCCGGGTCGTCGAGCCAGTCAAGCGACCTGCTGACCGCTTTCCTCCACAGCCGGTAGCGATCTTCGCGAATTGCTTCAGGCATGCAGGGCGTCCAGGTGCGATCGACGGCCCAGTTGGCGCGGAGTTCGTCGGTGTGTTTAAAGAACCCTACTGCCAGGCCGGCGGAGTAGGCGGCCCCGAGAGCGGTTGTTTCTGTTACGACGGGGCGCACGACCGGGCGGTTGAGAATGTCCGCCTGAAACTGCATGAGCAATTCGTTCGAGACCATTCCACCATCACAGCGAAGCGCGCCGATCCTGATCTTCGAATCCATCTCCATCGCTTCGAGAACTTCGCGAGTTTGAAATGCAGTCGCTTCGAGAGCGGCCCGAGCGAGATGGCGCTTATTTGTGTAAGCGGTAAGCCCCAAGATCATACCGCGCGCTGATGCGTTCCAGTAAGGCGCATACAAGCCGGAAAAAGCGGGAACGAAGTAGACGCCTCCATTGTCTTCAACGGCGTGGGCGAGGGCTTCTATCTCCGAGCTCTTTTGGATCAAGCCGAGGTTGTCCCGCAGCCACTGCACGAGCGCTCCGGTGACGGCGATGCTGCCCTCCAGTGCATAAGCGGCGGGCTCGCCCGCGATTTTGTAGGCTACCGTGGTGATCAGGCCGTGCCTGGATTGAACCGGTTCGGCACCCGTATTCATTAGCAGGAAGCAACCGGTTCCGTAGGTATTCTTGGCTTCTCCGGGTTGAAAACACGTTTGACCGAAAAGTGCCGCTTGTTGATCTCCTAGAATCCCTGCGATGGGCACGCCTTTGAGTGGTTCGATTTGATCGAGACCATATACTTCACTGCTTGAACGAATTGTCGGAAGGATCTGCTCGGGAATCTCAAAGATGCGCAGCATCTCTTGATCCCATGTGAGCGTTTGCAGGTTTAGTAGCTGTGTACGACTCGCGTTGGTGACGTCTGTGAGGTGAATGCCGCCGCACCGACCGCCCGTGAGTTTCCAGACAAGAAAAGAATCGACCGTACCAAACAGAATTTCGCCGGCTTCTGCGAGCTTGCGGACTCCGGGAACGTTATTCAGAATCCAGCGAATCTTGAGGCTGCTGAAATAGGTTGCGAGTGGGAGGCCGGTGCTTTGCCGGAAGCGATTCTGGCCCCCCTCACGCGAAAATTCCGCGACTGCAACTTCGACCCGCGTGTCTTGCCAAACGAGTGCGTTGTAAACAGGCTCGCCCGTCCTCCGGTTCCATAGGATTGTCGTTTCGCGCTGATTCGTGATGCCGAGAGCAGCCACATCGTTCGCACGCAATCCGGATTGAAGCATCGCTTCAGCGATGACTTGCTGAGTGCTCCGCCAGATGTGCTCCGGGTTGTGCTCGACGCATCCGGGCGCTGGATAAATCTGCTCGTGCTCTTTCTGGGCAACAGAGACGATCCTTCCGGCTCTGTCGAAGAGGATGAAACGAGTGCTGGTGGTGCCTTGATCGATGGCGCCAATATAGTCCGGCACAACTCACCTGATCCGGGTTGCAGCCTATCACAGGTTCTGTCTCGAACTAGGTTGGGTGTATAGTGCCGGTCGAAGTCGCCACGCGAGGGGCCAATGAGAGGCACGCGACGAATTAGTGGCAGTTTGAACCGACGGGGCCTGCTGAAAGCTTCAGTTCTGGGAGGAGGCGCTCTGCTGATGGACAAGTTTTTTCTCGGTACGAGACAGAATGCTGTTTTTGTGGCGGCAGCGTCGCCTTTACCACTCGACTCTCAGACAATTGTAGAGACGAACTCGGGCAAGCTTCGCGGCACAACTGTAAATGGCATTTGCGTGTTCAAAGGCGTTCCGTACGGGACTTCGACGAGCGGGAAAAATCGTTTTATGCCACCTACAAAGCCGGAGCCATGGAGCGGCGTACGCGACGCGCTTCGCTACGGACCTTCCGCGCCACAGACGATTCCTGGAGCGCCGGGCATATTGGCCGGCGCGAATTTCTTGATCTCCGCCGAGAATCCGGCAGGCATTGAGGAGGGGGAAGATTGTCTGGTTCTCAATATTTGGACACCCGGCGTGAAGGACAACCGCAAGCGGCCGGTGATGGTTTGGTGCCACGGGGGCGCGTTCACGTCGGGCTCAGGGTCGGCGCCACTATACGACGGTGGGAATCTTGCGCGGCGTGGCGATGTGGTTGTGGTGACGTTGAATCATCGGCTCGGCGCGCTCGGTTACACCTATCTGCGCGATGTAGGAAGCGACCGGTTCGCCTCGTCGGCCAATGTGGGGATGCTGGATATCGTCGCAGCGCTTGAGTGGGTGCGCGACAACGTTGCCGAATTTGGGGGCGATCCCGGCAGGGTCCTGATCTTCGGCGAATCCGGCGGTGGCCAGAAGGTTTCGGCACTGTTGGCGATGCCTGCCGCGAAAGGGTTGTTTCACCGCGCGGTGATCGAGAGCGGACCAGGCGTGCGCATGAACTCGCTTGACTACGCAGTACAGGTCGGCGAGATGTTTCTTGCCGAGCTTGGCCTCAGCCCGGAAGAGATCAGCGCAATTGAAACGATCCCGCTTGATCACATCATGCACGCGCAAGGCGAGGTCAATCGCAAGTTGGGCCCTTTCATTCCGGGAATGATTCAGGGCTTTTCGCCCGTGGTGGATGGCGTTTCGCTGCCGCAGAATCCGTTCGACCCGGTCGCGCCCGAGGTATCCGCGGAGGTCCCGGTGCTGATTGGCTGGAACCGGACGGAGTTGACGCTTTTCGCAGCAGGTAATCCGCGGGTGTTCTCACTCGACGAAGCCGGCCTGGAGCAGCACATCAAAACGCTTCTCGGCGATAATGCGTTTGGCGTGTTGCGCGCCTTCCGCAACGATTATCCTGATGAGAATCCTTCGGGCTTATATTTCCTGATCGCCAGCGCGTATCCCACAGTGGCCTATACCGCGAGAATCGCTGAGCGGAGAGCCGCGCTGGGAAAAGCGCCGACGTACGTTTACGAATTCACGTGGGAGACGCCGATTCTCGGAGGAAAACTGAGGTCGCCGCACACAATTGAAATGCCGTTCGTGTTTGGCAACGTTGGAGACCCGCTCGTTCAAAAACTGACCGGCGGTGGCACGGAAATTCTGGCCCTGGCAGACCGGGTGAGCGGAGCGTGGAGTGCTTTCGCGAAGAACGGCAAACCGAACTCAATGGGGTTTCCGGACTGGCCACCCTATTCGAGTGCCCATCGCAACGTGATGATCATCAACACCGAGAGCAAGGTCGCGCGGGATCCAGCTCCCGAGGCGCGGGCGGCGATCGAGAACATCTTGTTTCCATCCGCGACGTGAGCCCGCCGCCAGCCATCACGCCCAAGTCGTTTTCATGCTTGCTTCAGTTCCTTCCTCCTCGAAACCAGATGGGCAGCGATGGCGGTCTTCACGGAGAGCTTCTCCAGGGTTTTCTTCTCCTCGTTCGTCCAACTAACGTTTCTGGCGGATCTTCATAAATAGGTGATGTGCAGGAGTCGCTCGGGGGCGGTGCCCTACCGCTTGACCCTTGTTCAGCCGGTGTGTGCCGTTTTCCGGCACACACCGGCTGAGCGATGACCTGCGGGGTGCGAACGACGCTTGATCGAACTACCTCCCCAGGAGATTTGAATGCGGTAGGTTCCCAATTGCCCTCTGACCACGATCCACGCTTTCTCGATTCTGCATTGCGGGGTAAATTTGGTGAGGGGAAGGACCGGATTGCAGGTGAAGCTTGCGCTGCTCGGCGCGGATTTCGCCCGTGTCTTTTTGTGTTCGTGCGGCTGATGACTGCACTTTGGACAGATCGCCGGCCGACAGAGGAAACTGCTGAAACGGCCATCCCCACGCTACAATTTAGAGTCTGTCGGCCATGTCGCTAATACTCCGTCACGGGGGGCTGGCTAAGCGAAGAGCGGAATTTATCGAACCGATGGAGTGTGCTCCGGTCACGAAACTCCCTGCGGATTCGCCGCAGTGGTTTTATGAGATCAAGCTAGACGGATATCGCGCGATCGCAGTCAAGTCCGGTGGCGCAAAGCTCTTCTCGCGCAGGCGCAAACCATTCGCTCAGTACCCCCAAATCATTGAAGCTCTGGCGACAATTCCAGAGGGCACGGTCCTGGACGGCGAGATCGTCGCTCTCGATGACGAAGGCCGACCGAACTTCAATCTATTGCAGCACTCACGGACGGAAGGCAGACGTGTCTGCTACTTCGTGTTCGACCTACCTATTTGCGAAAACCGCGATTTGACCGAACTGCCGCTTACCGAGCGACGAGAGCTCCTGAGCAGGTTTGTAGAGCTGAGCCCACGAATCCGCATGCTCGACCAATTCGAGGCATCGGCAGCGGACATCATTGCCGCCGTTCGCAAACAGAAGCTTGAAGGTGTGGTCGCGAAGCGCAAGGACAGTCGTTACGAATCAGGCCGGCGTAGCGGATCGTGGATCAAATATCGAGTGAACCACGGCCAAGAATTCGTGATCGGTGGGTATATGCCGGGGCCGCACGGGTTCGATTCGCTGATTGTTGGGTACTACCGTGGAAAAGACTTGGTCTACGTTGCTCGCGTTCGGAATGGCTTCGTCCCCATGCAGCGGCGACAGATTTTTCGCAAGCTCCAGCGTTTAGTCTCTCCAACGATGCCGTTCGTCAACCTACCGGACAGCCACGAGTCGCGCTGGGGCGAGAGTCTTACTGCGGAGAAGTTGAAGAAATGTATCTGGCTGCGACCGGAAGCGGTCGCCCAAATCGAGTTCTTAGAATGGACAGGAGCAGATCGATTGCGGCACTCGAAATTCGCCGGGTTGCGAGAGGACAAAGACCCCCGAAGGGTCGTGAAAGAACGTGCCGATCAAGCGTGAGCCGATGGGGCCCAGACTCTGTTCTAGCTGGTGTGCTTGGCAGCGGGTGGAAACGTTCAGACAGAAATAAGCCGCGCCAGGGAAAGTCGTGGTCCGGGCCCATCAAGCGACCGACACTTTCAGCCGAAAGGTTGTAACGGATCTATGTAATAATGCCGCACGACTTCAGAAAGGCGACTCATGCTGCGCATGCGCACATGCTCCACAGCCGAAGTGATCGCACAGATGGGGGCGGTGTGACGTGATCCTCAAGCAGTTCTACCTGCCGTGTCTGGCTCACGCTTCTTACCTCATTGCTGACGCCGAGACGGGCACGGCGGCCGTTGTCGATCCCCAACGCGACACGGACCACTACATCGCATTCGCTGCTGAGCACGGATTGATCATCAAGCACGTCTTCCTAACGCACTTGCATGCAGATTTTGTCGCAGGGCATCTGGAGCTTCGCGATCGCGTTGGGGCGAAAATCTACTTGGGTTCAGCGGCAAAGGCGGCTTATGCGTTTACACCTCTTTCCGACGGCGATGCAATCGAGTTCGGACGAGTGCGTTTGAAGACATTGGAAACGCCAGGTCACACTCCGGAATCGATCTCGATCGTGGTTTACGATTTGGAGCGAAGCGAAACTCAGCCGCAAGCCACTCTTACGGGCGACACTCTGTTCATTGGCGACGTAGGACGTCCCGACCTCCGCGCGGCGCTTGGCTGGTCGGCCACCGATCTTGCGGGCATGCTGTTCGATTCGCTACACAACAAGCTGTTGGCACTTCCGGACGAAAGCTTGGTCTATCCGGCCCATGGAGCCGGTTCGCTGTGTGGAAAGGCGATCAGCAAAGAAACTGTCTCGACATTGGGCGAGCAGCGCCGCTCTAATTACGCGCTTCAGCCCATGACCAAGGAGGCCTTCATCAGAGTGGTGACGGCCGATCAGCCGGAAGCACCCGCTTACTTCACCTATGACGCAGTGCTCAATAGCCAGGAACGGGCCACGCTCGATCAAACGCTCGAGCGGGTGAATGCCGTAACGCTCGACAGGTTGCTCGCGTTGCAAGCAGAAGGCGCGCAGATCGTTGACTCTCGCGATCCCAACGAATTTGCCGCGGCGCATTTGGCGGGCAGCATCAACATCGGCCTCGGCGGCCAGTACGCAACGTGGGCCGGCACGGTGCTCGACCGTAATCATCCGATCGTGATCATCGCGGACCCCGGCCGGGAGAATGAATCGATTACCAGGCTTGGGCGAATCGGCTTCGACCATGTGGTGGGATATCTAGCGAACGGCCTAGAAAGCCTCGAATCGCGGCCGGAGTTGGTTGCCTTCACTGAGCGGCTGAGCGCGCCATATGCCGCGGAGCTACTTTCCTCCGCTCAACCGCCGATGATCATAGACGTTCGCGCTGCCCGTGAACGCGAGCAGAAATACATTGCGGGCAGCTTCGCGGTCCCTCTCAATCACTTGGTCGAGAACTTCAAGACGCTGCCCAAAGAGCGGTCCTTGCTGGTATATTGTGCGGGCGGTTACCGTTCCTCTATAGCAGCGAGTCTGTTGCAGCGCGGTGGATTTGATTCCGTCGGTGAAATCGCCGGTGGAATCGTTGGGTGGGAAGCTGCAGAGCTTCCCCTCGAGACCGCCCCGCCGTCAAGCGCTCGCTAAGGTTCGATGTCCCCCTGCGGTACACCCGGTAAAGCTCAATAGGCGGAAGCAAGATACACACTCAGGCACAAGAAGCGGATGGTCGCAAACGCCCTGATTCCCGAGACGGATAATTCGCCAGATCGCAGAACACAAAGCGTGAACACAACTGAGGCGGCCCAACAAAGCCGCGCATCCATGCTCCGCATTTGCCGCAAGAACTAAAAGACGATGCCGCGATCGGCGGAGTTGGGTAGCATCACCGCCTGCTTCATACCTTGAAACCGAATCGAAAGGAGAGTTCGTTTGCCCGCGTCGGCAGTGGTATAGACGATCTCGGTGTATTCGCTGGGACCAGGCAACTTGGCCCACTTCCCTACCGCGGTGCCTAGGGTTTCGCCCTTTTTCACGAATTTCACCGTCGCTTGCGCACTGTAGGCTTCCCAAGTAACGATTAAATTGTCGGTATCCTGGTCGGAAACGTGGTCCGGATTCATCCAAGACGCAAGCAGGATGAGCTGCCGCGATCGCTTCGCGAGGGAGCGCGGCTTATACCCTTTCGACTCGAGACTCTGGCGAGCGCCTTCCGCGTCCTGCTGATTCCGGTAGGGGCCCACAAGAACTTGGTAGGACTTCATCCACAGCAACGATCTGGGAAGGACGATGCTGCGAAAGCCGAGATCGCTCAAGTGACTCTCGATCTGGTTGGCGGCGAAGGCGTCCTTGGGTTTAGCGACGTCGAAGTACCTCCCCAACGGTATGCCGGAGTTGATCTCGACAACGTCCTCGGCATTTTCATTGTCGCCAGGCTGATCGGCCGCCCTGGCAACGACATTCGATGCGTTGCTCGCAGCCGCCGGTGATGCAGGACGGGAGGGCTGCGACGTGTCGGTGGCAACGGGGGGAGGCGGCGCAGAAGCGGGCATCAGGGAGGACAAAGGTGCCGCTGGCGGAGGCGCAAGGGTGGGAGCGGGCGTTGTTGATGCGACCTTCGGGTTAACGCGAGGCCGAGTTTTCAGCGCGGGCTGCGGCGGAAGATTCTCGTCGCCTCGGGCCGACATGGATGGTCTCGAGGCTGGCGCGGCCGCCCCTGTCGCTAGGGTGGCGGCACGACGCCAAGAAGTCGCGGTAGTGGCAGAACTCGGAGCCGAAGGCGTCGATGTGCCTGCGACGTTTGGTGCCGTCTCGTGCTGGGGCGTTGCTTCAACACGTTCGCCGAGCCGGATCAAGAAGCTACCGATTTGCCGACGATGGGCGTCGAGTAAGAATCCTGCCGCCACGAAAAGCGCGACGAGGAGGCCCGTAGCCAGGCCGCGAGAAAAGTCGCCCCAGCGCAATGGCGCACCGATCCACTGCGAAAGGACCCTGGTGGCAGCAGAAGCGACCGCAGGAGTTGCGTTAGGGAGGCGCTTGGGTGCCCGGCCCACCGCACCTGCAGCGAGATCCTTCGCGTGCGCCAACGGCTTCGAGAATTCCTCGATCAAGGCTCGGATTTGCCGACGAGCGTCTGGGGAGAGGCCATTAAACCGCAGGCCGCCACTTTTCCGAGGTTCATCGGTCCACGCGAGAAGACCGACGGCCTCGATGCAGTTGCCGTTGGCGGAAAGCGAGAATGGGAGCGTCGCGCCGCGTTGAACCGGAGCAACGGCATGAAAACAAAGGCCTTCTTCAGAAATGTTGAGGACAATGCCGCCGTTATCGGGCTCAAAATTGACATACGCGAGACCAGCTAGATTTGTCCGCGGTGTTCGGCGTCGATCGGGCTTCATTGCGGGCACAGCCATTGGGGTCCCCCCCTGAAGTTCGTGCCAGCCAGAAGCTGGTCTAAGACAATTTGGCCACGCAAGCCAAGGGGTGAAGTTGGTCGCCGCGAGGCTGGGGGCGGCGAAAACATCAGCAACGATTCTCACTTCGGACATGTCTTAAGGTCCGAAGTGCCTCAATTAACTCGGCGGGCGAAAAACAACTCGCCCAAAAAATGTACGCGGCAGACGGACTGGGTGCCTCTAACCCCAGTCGTCGTTCGTTGTGGCAAGAGCCTACACAAGAGGGGCAGTAATAGCAATAGTCCGGAGGGTAAGGAAGGTAAGGAAAGGCAAAAGAGCCGTACTGGAAACTGGCCCGCTTTACTGCCCGCGGAGATACGCGTCCACCGCCTTGGCGGCGCTGCGGCCTTCTGAAATCGCCCACACGACGAGAGATTGCCCACGCCGCATGTCACCTGCGGCAAACACACCGGAGACCGAGCTCATGTAGTTTCTGGTCGCTACGTTGCTGCGTGCGTCTAGCTCAACGCCGAGCTGTTCGAGCATTCCCGGCTTTACCGGACCGGTAAACCCCAGTGCAAGGAGCACCAAATCCGCATCGATCGTGAATTCGCTCCCGGGTATACGCTCGAATCTCGGTGGCGGCCCGACTCGAAGAGCATGAAGTTTCTTGACGTTGCCCCTCTCGTCGCCTGTAAACTTCGTCGTATTCACAGCCCAATCGCGAACGCCGCCTTCCTCATGTGCACTTTCGACCCGTAATTGCAAAGGCCACAGCGGCCATGGTGTGCTCGGGTGGCGCTGCTCGGGAGGCATCGGCATGATCTCGAATTGCATAACGGATTTGGCCTTTTGTCTGTGCGCTGTACCCAGGCAATCTGCTCCTGTGTCGCCGCCGCCGATGATAATTACACGCTTGCCAGTGGCCACGATTTGTGCGGGTACTCCGTCTCCGGCGATGCGCTTATTCTGCAGCGGAAGATACTCCATCGCGAAATGGACACCCTTCAGTTCGCGGCCAGGCACTCGCAAGTCGCGGGGATCTTCGGCGCCGCCAGCCAACAAGATCGCTTCGAACTCCCTGCGAAGATCGCCCGCCGGAATGCCCTGCCCAACGTGAGTATTTGGTTGGAAGATCACGCCTTCGCCGGCCATCTGCTCGAGCCGCCGGTCGAGAACATGCTTCTCCATCTTGAAATCGGGGATGCCGTAACGTAACAGCCCGCCGATGCGGTCTGCCTTTTCGAAAACCGTCACGCTGTGGCCCGCGCGGGCAAGCTGCTGAGCCGCGGCTAATCCCGCAGGCCCCGATCCGACAATGGCCACGCGCTTGCCCGTAAGCGCCTGCGCAGGTTCTGGCTTTATCCAGCCCTGTTTCCAGGCGTGTTCGACAATCGTTTGTTCAATGAGCTTGATGGTGACCGGTGGCTCATTGATTCCCAGCACGCAGGCGGCCTCGCACGGTGCAGGGCAGATGCGCCCCGTGAATTCGGGGAAATTATTCGTGGCGTGCAGAACGCGGATCGCATCCCTCCATTCGTTGCGATAGACCAGATCATTCCAGTCGGGAATGATGTTGTTCACCGGACAGCCCGTGTGGCAGAACGGAATCCCGCAATCCATGCAGCGGGCTCCCTGCGTGCGTACTCTCTCTTCGGGGAACGGCTGATACACCTCGAAGTAATCATTGATCCTCTGCCGCGCTTCGCGCCGCGCGGGAGTCTCCCGCGGATACTCGATGAAGCCGGTGACCTTACCCACGGATCACCTGCCCATTGGCCTGCTTTCCGGCGTGCGCTGCCAGCACCACTTGAGGCACCCTCGGAACACCAAGCACGCGCTTGTATTCGTGGGGGAACACTTTGACGAATTTCGGCAGCGTCGCTTCCCAATTCTCGAGAATCCACTTCGCTTGCGGGCTGTCCGTCAGCTCGGCGTGCCGCCCAATCAACTCATGCAACGTCTCCATGTCCCTCTGACCTATTACCGGTTCGAGGTCCACCTCCGTCTGATTGCATTTCACGGAAGCAAAATCGCCTTGATTATCCAGCACGTAGGCGATGCCACCGGTCATGCCCGCCGCAAAATTCCGCCCGGTTCGGCCCAGCACTACGACGAGACCATTCGTCATGTATTCGCAGCCGTGATCGCCGACACCCTCGACCACAGCCGTGGCGCCCGAATTGCGTACGGCAAACCGCTCGCCGGCCATTCCAGCGAAAAACGCCTCGCCGCTCGTCGCGCCGTACAGGCACACGTTGCCAATCAAGATATTCTCTTCAGGCACGAACTCGGATTTCCGCGGGTGGTAGATGACCAGCCTGCCGCCCGAAAGCCCCTTGCCCACGTAGTCGTTGGCATCGCCCTCGAGCGTCAGCGTCACGCCTGCCGCGAGGAAAGCGCCAAAGCTCTGCCCTGCGCACCCCGTGAAATGCACTTGAACTGTATCATCCGGCAGTCCCGCGGACCCGTAGCGCCGCGCGATCTCACCGCTCAGCATCGTCCCCAGCGTACGGTGCACGTTGCGAATCGGCATACTCAAGGAAACCGGCGTGCCGTTCTCGAGCGCCTCTTGGGCCATCTCGATCAGCTTATAGTCAAGGGCCTTCTCGAGTCCGTGGTCCTGTTCGATCATCTGGCGGCGCCCGACATGGCTTGGCACCGGCGGATCATAGAGAACTGCCGAAAGATCGATCCCGTTGGCCTTCCAGTGGGTCACATCCTCGCATTGCACTAGGCAATCCACGCGACCAACCATTTCATTTACCGTGCGGAATCCTAGCTCCGCCATGATCTTCCGCAGATCCTCGGCGACGAAGAACAAGAAATTGATCACGTGCTCCGGCTGCCCGGTAAACTTCCTGCGCAGCTCGGGATCCTGCGTCGCCACACCGACCGGACACGTGTTCAAGTGGCACTTGCGCATCATGATGCAGCCCATCGAAATGAGTGGCGCGGTTGAGAAACCAAATTCTTCGGCCCCCAGCAATGCGGCGATCCCCACGTCGCGACCGGTCATCAGCTTGCCATCGACCTGCAACCGCACGCGACTTCGCAAGTCGTTCAATACCAGAATCTGTTGTGTTTCTGAAAGCCCGAGCTCCCAGGGCACGCCCGCGTGGCGAATCGAACTAATCGGCGAAGCGCCCGTTCCTCCGTCATAGCCACTGATCAAAATCACATCCGCGTGGGCCTTGGCCACTCCGGCCGCAACGGTACCGACACCCGCTTCGGCGACCAGTTTCACCGATACACGGGCGCGCGGATTCGCATTCTTTAAGTCGTGAATCAGTTGCGCCAAGTCTTCGATCGAGTAAATGTCATGGTGTGGCGGCGGCGAGATCAATCCGACGCCCGGGATCGAGTGCCGCACGCGCGCAATCACTTCATCGACTTTGTGCCCCGGCAACTGACCGCCTTCGCCGGGTTTGGCACCCTGCGCGATCTTGATCTGCAAATCATCCGCGTTCACCAGATAGTTCGTTGTTACCCCGAAGCGTGCGGAAGCCACTTGCTTGATCGCGCTGCGCCGCAAGTCGCCCTTCGCGTCCGGTTCAAAGCGCGCCTCATCCTCACCACCCTCTCCTGTGTTCGACTTCGCGCCAATGCGGTTCATGGCGATTGCCAGCGTCTCGTGCGCTTCTTTGCTGATCGAGCCGAACGACATCGCGCCGGTAGCAAACCGCTTCACGATCTCCGACGCCGGTTCGACATCCTCGATCGGCACCGGATCGCCGGCCGGTCTGAAATCGAACATCCCGCGCAGCATCTGGAAATCGCGGTTTTGCTGGTTTACGATGTCAGCGAACTCGCGAAATGTTTCCGGCTTGGCTTGCCGCACCGAGTGTTGCAGCTTGCTCACACTAAGCGGATTGAGCAGATGCCGCTCGCCTCGCACGCGGTACTGATATTCGCCGCCCACACGTAGCTCGGTTTCCGACTCGCGCGCCGGCTGCATCGCAAATCCATGCTTGGTGAGCGCCTCGCGGGCGAGCACTTCCATGCTTACGCCTTCAATTCGCGACGCCGTTCCGGTGAAGTAGCGCTCGACAAGAGCCCTATGGAGACCGATGGCCTCGAAGATCTGGGCACCTTGATAACTCTGTAGCGTCGAAATACCCATTTTCGAGAAGGTCTTCAGCAACCCCTTATCGGTGGCTTTCATGTAGCTCTTGAAAACTTTGTCCCAGGTATACTCCGCAGGAAAGTGCCCGGACTTGTAGAGGTCCTCCAGTGTTTCAATGGCGAGATAGGGATTCACAGCGCTCGCGCCATAACCGAGCAGCAGCGCGAAATGCATGATCTCCCGGGGTTCGCCCGATTCGACAATCAGCGCGACCTGATTGCGCGTCTTCTCACGAATCAAATGGTTGTGGACTGCCGAAAGAGCCATCAAACTCGGGACCGGGGCATACTCATGGTTGACTCCGCGATCGGACAAAACCAGTAGCGTGTATCCGGCCCTGATCGCCTGCGAAGCCCGTGCACACAAATCCTCGACCGCTTTTTCCAGCTCCCGCTCGCCGTAATCCACGCGGAAAAGTGCAGAAAGGGTGGTAGCTAGAAAATCTCCCCACTTCACGCTGCGAAGCTTTTCAAGCCGCCAGTTCGAAATGATCGGATGGCGCAGCTTCAGGGTGTGTGCATTCTTGGGCGTCTCTTCAAGTATGTTGCCTTCACACCCGATATAGCAGTTCAGCGACATCACCAAATCTTCGCGAATTGCATCGATGGCCGGGTTGGTCACCTGCGCGAAGGTCTGTTTGAAATAGTTAAACAACAGTTGCGACTTGTCTGAGAGGCATGCCAGCGGCGTATCGATTCCCATCGACCCCACCGGCTCTTCGCCTTTCAAAGCGGACGGCTGCAAAATCGTCTTTAGATCTTCATCCGTGTACCCAAACATCCGCTGGCGGAAAAGAATGGTCTGGTGGTCTGTCGGGTGCACGTTTGTCGGCGGGGGCAGATGATCGAGCGTGATTTGGTTTTCACGAATCCACTTCGCGTACGGCCGCCGGGATGCCAGCTGCTTCTTGATGTCCTCATCTGAAACCAGCCGCTTTTGCTCGGTGTCCACCAGCAGCATACGCCCCGGAGCCAGCCTGCCTTTCATCCGGATGTCTTCTGGCTTAATTGGAAGCACGCCGGCTTCCGACGCCATGACCACCAACCCGTCGGCGGTCACCAGATAGCGCCCGGGACGCAATCCGTTCCGATCGAGCTTTGCGCCAATCACACGCCCATCGGTAAATGCAACGGCCGCAGGCCCATCCCACGGTTCCATCAGCGACGCGTGATATTCATAGAATGCCTTCACATCTTCCGGCATGGTGGGATCGTTGTCCCACGCCTCGGGAATGAGCATCGACATCACGTGCGGTAAGCTTCTGCCCGCCAGAGTCAGCAGCTCGACGGCATTGTCGAGCATGGCGGAATCGCTTCCGCCTGGTGTGATGATGGGCAGCAGCTTTTGAAAATCTTTGCCGAATAGGGGAGAGGCGAGCACCGACTGCCGCGCGTACATCCAGTTCGCATTTCCGCGCAGAGTGTTGATCTCGCCGTTATGGCAGACGTAGCGATACGGGTGGGCCAGCTTCCAACTCGGAAAGGTGTTCGTCGAAAAGCGCTGGTGCACCAGGCACAACGCGCTCGTCACATCCGTATCGGAAAGCTCCTTGTAGAAGTGCGTGATCTGCGGCGCGAGCAACAGTCCTTTGTAAACAATCGTGCGCGATGAAAGTGAAGGCACATAAAACATATCCTTCTCTTTCAGGTCGCTCTCGGCGACGAGTGCTTCGGCCCGCTTGCGCACGATGTACAGCTTCCGCTCGAGCGCGTCCTGATCCATGCCGCGACCGCGCCGGACAAAAATCTGTTCAATGTACGGTTGCGAGCCGCGAGCGAGCCGCCCGATTCCATCTCCGTTGATCGGCGTGTCGCGCCACCCGATCACTCCTAGTCCTTCTTTCTTCGCGGCCTTTTCAAGAATGCCCTCGCACAAAATTCTCTCTTGCGGGTCAACCGGTAGAAACACCATCCCGACGCCGTATTCTCCCAGCGCAGGCAGCGTGAAGCCGAGGCCTGCACATTCGCGCTCAAAAAACCTATGCGGAATCTGAATCAGGATTCCTGCCCCATCGCCTGTCTCCGGATCGCATCCGCAGGCACCGCGGTGAGTCAGGTTAATCAGGATTTGCACGCCCTTCAGCACGATATCGTGCGATTTGTGCCCCTCGAGATTCGCAACAAAGCCGATGCCGCAGGCATCGTGCTCGTGCCGCGGCGAGTACAGCCCTTGTGCCCTGGGAATGCTCAGAAAAGGATAAGGCACTTCCCCGCGCCGCTTCGCTGTTTTTGGATTTCCGCTCATTTTCGATCTGAGAACCGAATTCAAAACCACCGCGACTTAGGCATCTGCTCGGACGTCCCTCCAGGTCCGTCGAACCACCTTGAAGCCCAGCGAGGATACACTCGATTCCTTCACACTATACACCGTCACCGCGCGGCCAGTCCCCATCAGCGTTTTGGATTGGATCGATCACTTGTTTTGTGGATTCGACACGGGATAGCGGCTGGCACGCGCGTTACGAATTCCTTATGCCCTGGTTATGCCTGATTTACGCCTCACGCACTAACCTCACGAGGTCGCCATGGGCCATCGCGGTTTGGCGAGTCCGCGAAGCCGACTGCGCCGACGAACACGCATGATTCAGCCTCCAGAGCGCGGCGATCGCATCGGGCGTTATCGAGTAGATAATCTCATCAAAGCTGGCGGCATGGCCTCCATCTATAGAGCGACCGATGTCCTCTCCGGTGCCAGGGTGGCCATTAAGATCCCCCGCCCGGAGCTGGAAGCCGACGCGCTCTTCTTCGACCGCTTCCATCGGGAGGCGGCCATCGGGCGCAAGCTCGACCATCCCGGAGTCGTCAAAGTCTTGCCCGCCGAGGACGACCGGCGAGTCTCGATGGTTATGGAGTGGGTCGAGGGCCGCCCCCTGCGTGACCTCCTTAACGAGCAGAAAAGACTCTCCCCCGAGAGGGCCGGGCGCATTGCACTACGCATCTGCGATGCGCTTGCCTACATTCACGAGCATGGCGTCGTGCACCGCGACCTCAAGCCGGACAACGTTATGATCGACGATCAAGATCGCGTCAAACTCATCGACTTCGGCATCGCCCGCGAAGCAGGAGCACGGCGCCTCACGTTCGCAAAGCTGACCAAAAGCATGGGCACTCCCGACTACATTTCTCCCGAGCAGGTCAAAGGCAAGCGTGGCGACGCCCGCAGCGACATCTATGCGATGGGCGTGATTTTTTACGAGATGCTTACCGGCGAAGTACCTTTCCGCGGACCAAATGATGTGGTGGCAATGAATCAGCGCCTCCTCTCCGATCAGCCACCGGCCAACGACGTCGATGGGGAAATTCCGGCGCCGCTCCGCGAAATCATTCGCCGGGCCCTCGAGCGCGATCCGGCGCGGCGCTACGGCTCAGCCCGTAGCTTCGCGCGCGACCTTGCGCATCCAGAAGAAATTGAACTGTCCCCCGCCACCGGTCCTATCGAAATCCCTCGCCGCGAGCATGCGCCGAAGCTCACCCTCGCCTATCTCGCACTTGTGTTGATTCCAGTCGCGCTTTTCGCGCTGCTCCTGGTGATCGCCTCTCACCGCCAGTAGCGGCTCGAAGCTATGGTCTGTTGACACGCTTCCTCGGCCAGAGGATTATTCGGGCACCCATGCAAACCACGACAGAGAAGAGACCGTTCTACGGCTGGAAGCTGCTGATCATCTTCTGGACGATCATCATCTTGAACTTTGCTTTTCCCACATTTGGTACGAGCGTTGTCAATACGTATATGGCCGAGGCCATGCGGTTGAGTCGCAAGGAACTCGGTCTCGCCTTTTCCGTCTTTAGCCTGATGGCCGGACTGCCCGGCCCGATTGTGGCAGCGTCAATCAACAAACTCGGTATTCGCGCAACTCTTATGATCGGCACTTTGCTCACCTCGTGCGGCGCCTTGCTCATGGCGGCATACGTAAAGACGACATCTCAGGCCATCCTCGTCCTCGGATTGATCGTCGGAGCCGGCGCCGCAATGGCCGGCACGGTCGCTCCGCAAGTTGGCGTGGCTCGCTGGTTCCACAGGAAGCGAGCGCGAGCGATGTCGCTGATGCTCACCGCTTCCGGTATCGGCGGGTTCATCGCCGTTCCGACGCTGAACGCGGTGATCGCTCGTGACCAGGCCAACTGGCGCGCGGCCTGGTGGTTGATGGCCAGCATGTCGCTTTTGGCGGCCATCGTGTCAGCGCTGTTCGTCAAAGACAGTCCGGAGCAGATGACGCAGGTCCCGGATGGGGACGATTCAAGCGAGAACGGCTCAGGTTTGGCCGGCGCACCAGCCAGCCACGGAGTTTTCAAGACGACGGAAGATTGGACCCTCGGCGAAGCATTGAGGTCCCGCACTCTGTGGTTCATCGTCGCGACATATCTCGGTTTCTTCATGGGATTTTTTATCTACATTGCGCACGGAATCGCGCATCTGAAAGGCCTTGGGCATTCACCCGGCGAGGCAGCGAAGTCTATCTCGATCATCTTCATCTCATCGTTGATTGGGCAATCCACGGTCGCCGTGCTCGGCGATCGGATCGAGCCTCGTTACATTTCCGCCGTCGCCGTATGTCTGTATGGCTGCGGCACACTGCTCGCCATTCGCGCTGTGGATCTGACCACCATGTATGTTTACGCAATCATGATGGGCACAGGCTTCAGTGCCGCGTTCACGTGCATGATGACCATCTGGGGGAATTACTACGGGCCGAAAATCTATCCCACACTGCTGGGTGTAACCACCCCATTCGGCACGATTCTTGGCGCCATCGGACCGGTCGCTGCAGGATACGTTTACGATAGGTACGGCACTTACGCGGGTGCTTTCGAGGCGGCCGCGGCACTTTGCTTTGCAAGCGCTGTTCTGTATCTTCTGGCAGTTCCGCCGGTCCGCCGCGCGGCAGGAAAACGCGTCACCCATGCCGTCGAAACGACCTGATTGCGGCGTTCCGTCACTCATGCCTTCGTATGCTTCGGTCGCGTGCCCGAGTGCGACCACGTGGCACCGCGAAACTTCGCTCTCTGACGGCGTGTTCGGGCGACACTTCTTTTTGTGCAGACGCTTGAGCTTGTTCAAGCCCTTTAGCCAAGGCTGCTTGCCGCTGACTCTTGGCCTTTCCTCGACAGCTTCGGTAACTGCCGCAAGGGAATGCCTTGCTCAGCGGCCATCGAGCGAAAGCGCCAATGTGCCAAGATTCGCGCACGCTAGTTAACGCCTTTGAACTGGTACTTCTGGGCTATTTTGCATGGTCGCAGCGAACCATATCCTTGCCTAGTTACGGGTTCCGGATCTGATGGTGAGTCTGCAGGGTTATGGACAGGAATTGACAGAAGCCTGGAGGTGCTTGTCTAGAGTATGAAAGTTCGGTGTCCCTATTGTGGCGCAATAATCCGTTTCGCCGGCGCGATCCGCGGGCGACCATGGCGGGTTACATGTTGGATGTGCGATTCGGCTTTGGAGCAAGATCCGTCCCGTGCCGGCTCGGTTCCGCCAACAGCAATATCGCCCGATTCGGATCGGCATGACAGGCCCGTTAACATTAGGCTGCGAGCAGGATTAGCTGAAACCGACGCCCTCGACCTTCCGCCAGATGATCTTGTCATCATTTCTGTCACGAGTGGGCGATCGCTAGGAGAGGAATTTCAGCTCAGTAACCCACTTACGACTATCGGCCGACGCGGGGGAAGGGCCGATATCGAAATTGACGATCCGGAAGTCTCGCGCTCGCACTGCGCGATTGAAGTAAGGAGCGACCGGATTCTCCTGCATGACCTGCGTTCTACGAATGGTACCTACCTTGGCTATCATCGTGTTTCAGTTGTGCGATTGGAGCCGATGTCACATTTTCGAATCGGGTCTACCTTCCTACAACTTAAGCTGCTGAAATTGCGGGGCTCGCCGATGGCGCAACAGTTACACTCGCACGCGCGAAGCTAGCGTTTGCGTACGAATGTAATCAATCATCCGATTACTTCAAGTCAACGCTCTCCCATCGCAGCGCCTTCCCAGATTTCGAATTTTCTACGATGTTTTTTTGACCTGCAAATCCACCAACCTTATGCTGGCGGTTGGAGGGAAGCGGTGGCGCTGAAAGGAAGTGCACTATAACCGCCACGCTTAGGTAGTACGATGGCCACGTTTTCAGGACCCAGAAGCACGTTGCATAGCTTTTCGGGCGATACCCTGTCAGCAGACTATCCCAATACATGTGTACATGAATTGTTTCAAAGGCAGAGAAAGCAGAGACACAGCAAATCGATGCGAGTACCGTTGCGAGCACTTTCCACTGGCTCTCACGTTAGCATTCCAAATAGTAGCGCCATTCCGGACGTATCCTTGATCGCGATTTTTGGAACGTGGCAACGGAGTCAGATTGTCCTATGCCCCGAATAGAACGCGTCATCGCATGCCACCAGTCGGCTTGAAACCTATCCCTCTGTCGGTTTCGCGGGGCCATCCATGCCGCCGCGATCCGCCGCTCTCGCGGGATGTAGGTTCAACGAAAATCTTTCGTACGTGACGGACCGTTAGTCGTATGAGGCGAAGCAATGCCCTATAGGGCAGTAGGAACAATTGCCAGGGTGATTCGAATCCCCATTGATGTTGACACCATCGTACGAACAAGGCAGGTCTGCGCCACAAAGGTGTGTCACTGGTCAGCCAAAGATATCTATATCGCAGCGTTCGCAAAATCTCGTTGTCGTCGGCTGTGCAATCGGCTCCGTCTTAAGTCGATAGCCAAAACTGTCGATTTCTTTTACCGCCTCCTGAGGTTGCCCAAGAGCCTCCGTCGGTATCGACACTTGAAAATTCCGTTGCAGATAGCTTAGGGCGTTGTGAAGTGGAAGGTTTAGATGATACGTTTTTGCTACGTCAGGGAGTCGAATCCAGTCGATTTCCGAAGAAAACACTCTCAGAACAATCAAAGCATCGACGATCCATCGAATCGGCGGAACTTCGTTCCATCCGACATCATGCGAACAAATGTGAAACAGCTGATTCGTAGGATCGAGTGTGCGCGTCTGTTGCCCAACAATCGTCAATGGGACTGAAGTCTTCCAGAAAATCTCGTCGCGATTGAAGTTCCAACATTCGCCGAGCACGTGCCAGTGGAGATCTATTTCCTGCGCTTTATTGTTACGGTACGGAGTAGAGTGTCGTATGGAAATTCGTTTTTCGGGATACCCGAACCGAGATCGCCAGCCCGCGCGTTCAAGTAGTTCCATTGCTAGCTCGACTTTGGAGGCCGGGACCATAAGATCAAAATCCTGCATCGGCCGCAGCCCGGAGTCACGGTAACAGAGCGGGATAAGTGCGGCTCCTTTTAAAACCATCGTCTCGAGCCAAGGGACTTAATCAAAGCAGCTGCTTTATGAAATAACACCTCGTTCTTGTACCAGTAGTATCGATAGACACTCGCAAATTTGCTGAAAGAGTGCGTAGAACAAGGCAGCATCACCACGCGATTTCTCCGTAAAGCCATTCGCAGGAACTATCTTCGCAAGGATGCCTTTGCTCTTCTAGTCTGAACGCGGGCCTAACTGTGGGTTCCGGAAATTCTGAGCCACTGGTTCCGGAAATTCTGAGCCGTTCTGGCTTTGGGAGCAAGGTCTCTTCCAGTTTGAGATGACGGGTTCT
>Ga0306920_100000959_pt1 | contig 35208 bp, 33 predicted proteins | sample flu12Cox44000170_FD_204666 | JGI IMG/M metagenome (GOLD analysis project Ga0306920, IMG submission 204666) | Lab enrichment of tropical soil microbial communities from Luquillo Experimental Forest, Puerto Rico - flux4day.12C.oxic.44.000.170 (v2)... | ecosystem: Environmental > Terrestrial >...
TACATATCCACGTGGCGACTTTGGGGGGCTGGTAAAGAGGCCGCGTGAATTCACAAAATCCTTTCTAGCGAACCACCGACGCATCGGTGCTGGTGACGATCACCGGCTTGCCCGCCTTGATGATGCGGGCCGTCTGCGCGTAGCCGTCGTCTGCATTGCTTCTGGTCGCGATACCGAAGCCGGCCACCGCGATACCAGCGAGCAGCGCCACGGCCACGATCTTGAGATGGGTCGCGCGATCTGCACTGTAGATCGAGTGGTTCATCGACGCCTCCGGACGCCAGCCTGCTCGGATTAGTCTTTCGAGCCACACAACCGGTTCAACCTATTCACGCAAGTTTACGTGGAGATCGGTCGTTCCGTTCCAAAGGGGCAATCACAAGTCGGTGAAAAGACTTGAAAATTCGCGATTGAGGGAACCAATACGGGGTAAAATAATATAGCAATTACAATTTGTTACGTGGTTCGTTCGGCGCCAGATCGCGGCGGGGCTTAAAAGCCGCCTGCAAGCCAGAAAATATTTGCCTGTTACCAAAAAGCACAGCCGTGGAACCGCCTCGGCAAAAGCGTTTTCGAGCGAAGTGCATAGCGGTTCGCGTGAAGAAAACGCGGCAAAACATAGAATTAGAGCTTCGGTTCTGATTCAATCAGAACCGAAGCTCTAAACGCCGCCGACGGTCTTCAGCCGCGCTCTCGGGTGAATTTCGGACTGCGACAAAACCGTGGTTTGCGCGCGGAAGCGCTCGACCAGCGGGCGCACGAACGGGCGGATCGCCGCCGACGTCACCAGCACCGGCGCCTCGCCCTCGCGCGCGGCGCGCTCAAAGCTGTCGCGCACCGCCGTCATGAACTCGGACAGTTTTGAGGGCTGCATGGCAAGGTTGCGGTCATCGCCCTGGCCGATCAGCGACTCGGCGAACGTCTGCTCCCACTTGGCCGAAAGCGCGATCAGCGGCAGGTAGCCGCCTGGCGCGGAGTTTTGCGCGCAAATCTGCCGCGCCAACCGCGCGCGCACATGTTCAACGATGGTCGAAGGATTGCGCGAGAAGGCCAGCGCATCGGCGATGCCTTCCAGGATGGTGGAGAGGTCGCGGATCGAGATGCGCTCGGCGAGCAGCAGCTGCAGCACGCGCTGAATGCCCGATATCGTGATCTGGCTCGGCACGATATCCTTGATCAGCTCGCCCTGGTCCTTTGGCAGCTCTTTGATGAGCTTTTGCACCTCGCCATAGGACAAAAGGTCCGACATGTTGTTCTTCAGAAGTTCGGTCAAATGGGTCGAGAGCACGGTTGCGGTATCGACCACCGTGTAGCCCTTGAGAGAAGCTTCCTCCTTCAGGGTGGCATCGACCCAGGTAGCCGGCAGCCCGAAGGTCGGTTCGCTCGTGTGGATGCCGGGCACGGTAACCTGGTTGCCGGCCGGGTCCATGACCATGAACTGGTTGGGCCAGATCTTTCCACTGCCGGCATCGACCTCCTTGATCTTGATGACATAGGTGTTGGCCTCGAGCTGCACGTTGTCCAGGATGCGGACCGACGGCATCACGAAGCCCATCTCGATCGCGAGCGTGCGGCGCAGCGCCTTGATCTGCTCGGTCAGGCGGTCGGTGCCATCCGGACCGTTCACCAGCGGCAGCAAGGCGTAACCGAGCTCTATTTTGAGATCGTCGATCTTGAGCGCGCTGGCGATCGGCTCCTCCGCGGCCTTCGCCGCCGCCGCCGGAGCGGCCGCCGCCGTGGCGTCTGCGACCGCCTTGGCATGCTTGTGCCTGCGCGCCGACCAGGCAAGCCCGCCTGCGCCTGCAGACAGCGCCAGGAACGGAATCATCGGAATGCCCGGCAACAGCGCCAGCACGAACATCACGGCACTCGCCATCCCGAGCGCCTGCGGATAGCCCGAGAATTGCTTGATCAACGCCTTGTCGGCGGCACCGGAGACGCCGGCCTTCGATACCAGGAGGCCGGCGGCGGTTGAGACGATCAGCGCCGGAACCTGGGTCACCAGGCCGTCGCCGACGGTGAGCAGCGTGTAGGTGTGGGCGGCTTCGCTGAAGGAAAGCCCCTGCTGAGCGACGCCGATGATGATGCCGCCGATGACGTTGATGAAAACGACCAGGAGTCCCGCGATCGCATCGCCCCGGACGAATTTCGAGGCGCCGTCCATCGCGCCGAAGAAGCCGCTTTCGTCCTCCAGCGCCTTGCGCCGTTCCTTTGCGATCTTCTCGTCGATGAGCCCCGCGGACAGATCGGCGTCGATCGCCATCTGCTTGCCCGGCATGGCATCCAGGTGGAAGCGCGCCGCCACTTCCGCGATGCGGCCCGACCCCTTGGTGATGACCACGAAGTTCACGATCACCAGGATCGAGAACACGATAATTCCGATCACGAAATTGCCGCCCATCACGAAGCCGCCGAATGCCTCGATAACGTGGCCGGCCGCGTCCGTGCCCTCATGGCCGTGGGATAGGATCAAGCGCGTGGATGCGAGGTTGAGCGAGAGCCGCATCATGGTCGAGATCAAGAGGATTGTCGGAAAGGACGAGAATTCCAGCGGCGCCTGGATGAACAGCGACGTCATCAGGATCAGGATCGACAGCGTGATCGAGATCGCAAGGAACAGGTCGAGCACCAGCGCGGGCAGTGGCAGGATCAGCACGACCAGGATGGTGAGAACGCCGAGCGCGAGCGCAATATCGCCGCGTCTGATCAGGTTGCCGATGTCGCTGATCTTCGGGAAGCCGGCGAGCTGCGCGCTTGCGTCCTGACCAGCCGTGGCGTCGACCATGGTAGCTGCTTCCCCCCGCGAATGCCGGTCACGGCCCCCAAACGTCTGCGCGGCGGCCGTAGGACCACCGGTTCGAAAGTGAGGCACCGCACTGGCGTCCACGGAGGCTCCCCCGCCCTACGCGATCGACGACACTCGACTTCACCCGGCAATTTTTGCCCGGTATATAGTTAGCAAAGAGTTAAACCAGAGGTAGTGCCGACGCGGGAGGGCAAAATCGCGCGGTGTCGCCGTGGATCACCGCCCGGCCGTCGCTTGCAGCTGAGACGCTGCTTGTCCGATTCGCGCCTGCAGCGAGGAACCGCCTGTTACACCGCACCCGCATGCCTGATCTCTCGCCATCGTGTGTTGACGTCAGCCCACAGGGTTAACATTTTCCGAGCCGTGCACGCTCCCGCCGGACGAACTCCCGAACCATCGGCCTTCACCCCTGATTCGCGTCAGGCCTGGGTGCGGCTTGCGCTCGCGCTCGCGATGGGATCGATCGGCGCCATCGGAATGTGGTCGGTCGTGGTCGTGCTGCCGACCGTGCAGGCCGAATTTTCAGCGACGCGCGGCGCGGTTTCGCTGGCGTCTACAGCGATTTTCATGGGATTTGGCTCGGGTGGCGTTGCCACCGGGCGGATCACCGACCGCTATGGCATCGTGCCGGCGGTGGCGCTCAGCATCACCTTCCTGGCCATTTCCTTTGTGCTGGCGGGGCTCGCGGCCTCGCTCTGGCAGTTCATCGCCATCTATTTCCTGATCGGGCTCGGTACGTCGGCGACCTTCGCGCCGCTGATAGCGGAGGTCTCGCACTGGTTCGAGCGCTACCGGGGACTGGCGGTCTCGATTGTGGCGAGCGGCAACTATGTCGCCGGCGCGCTGTGGCCGCCCTTTGTCAACTGGGGCGTGCAGGCAATCGGCTGGCGCGAAACCCACATCGCCATCGGCATCTTTTGCGCGGTGTCGATGACACTTCTGCTACTGGCGCTGCGTGCGCGGATGAACGGAGTGGGCGCGCGCGATCACACCGATGCGCCGCCGCCGCAGGTCGACCTGCAGATTTCGACCAACGCGCTGACGGCACTGTTGTGCATTGCCAGCATTGCCTGCTGCGTGGCGATGGCCATGCCGCAGGTTCACATTGTCGCCTATTGCGGCGATCTCGGCTATGGCGTGGCGCGCGGCGCCGAAATGCTGTCGCTGATGACGGGGTTTGGCATTGTCAGCCGCATCGGCTCGGGATTCCTCGCCGACCGGATCGGCGGCATCCGTACGCTCCTGGTCGGATCAATCGCGCAGGCCGTTGCGCTGCTGTTCTACCTGTTCTTCGACGGCCTGACCTCGCTCTACCTGATCTCGGTGATGTTCGGCCTGTTCCAGGGCGGCATCGTGTCGAGCTACGCCATCATCGTGCGCGAGGCGATGCCGGCGGCGGAAGCGGCGACCCGCATCGGTATCATTATTTTTGGCTCGGTGATTGGCATGTCGTTCGGCGGCTGGGTGTCCGGGGTGATTTTTGACGCCACCGGCTCCTATGCGGCGGCCTTTGCCAACGGGATCGCCTGGAACGTGCTCAACATCGCCATCATGCTGGCCCTGTTGTGGCGCGCGCGCTCGCATCTGGCGATGGCGTGAGCGCCAAACCGAATCCCCATCGGACGTTGGCGTCAGGCTGAGGTCTGCTCATATTTGCGCTCGACGTGGAACGATTTTGCGGTGATCAGCCAGGTGCCGTCGATCCGATGGTAGGAGAGATGGTCGAGATATTGCAGCGGATCGATCCGCACCCTGACCTTCACCATGGCTTGCGTCGACGATACGAAATCGACAAGCAGCACTTCCTCCAGACGCGGTGCGTTGCGCGATTTCGGCGAGGCGCTCGAAGCCAGGATGTTCAGGTAATCCTGCGCGGTGAGAATCCGCAACGCTCCATCGCGAAAGCCGTGCAATTGCGCGCTCGGCGCAAACACCGCATCGAAGCGCGACACGTCGCCCTCATACATCAGCGTGAAATAACGTTCGACAGCGTCGAGCAGGGGCGCGAGTGCAATCTCTTCGCTCATGGGTCACTCCGTTGGGATGGGCCAAGCTTCCGCAACTCCAATCCCATGAAAGGGCGAGGCATGTCCTTGCTAAATGTGCTAACCTAATGTCTCGCTACGCAATATGGTGCCCTTTTGGGCTCAATAGGATACGCTTTATGCCAAACTGCGACCTTGATGCGATCGACCGCCGCATCGTGACCGAGCTTCAGACCAATGCGCGATTGAGCAATATCGAGTTGGCCGAAAAGATCGGACTTTCGCCGTCGCCTTGCCTTCGGCGCGTCAGGCGTCTCGAGCGCGACGGCTACATCGAGGGCTACCGAGCATCGCTGCGGCGCGGTCGTGTCGGCCTCGGCTTTTCGGTTTTTATCGGCGTGAAAATTCGCGGCCACGCCAATGAGGAGGCGTTGCGCTTCGAGAGCGCCGTGGTCGCAATGCCGGAAGTCATCGCCTGCCATCTTGTTTCCGGCGATGCCGATTACTTCCTTGAAGTGGTCGTGCCGGAGCTGGAAGACTATCAGCGCTTCCTCGTCGGCAAGCTGCTCGCTTTGCCCATCGTGCGCGAGGTCCGCAGCAACATCGCGATCCAGACGCTGAAGGCGGGCGCACCGCTGCCGCTCTCCCATTTCAAATAAGCGCCAGGGGCTTGTCGAAAAAGTTAAACCGCATCCCCCGCCTTCAACAGCGTGCAGCCGGTAATCTTGAAGCTGCCGTCTGCCTGTTGCTCCAGCGTGTAGAGCGCTTCCCAGCCTTGGCCGTTTTCATCGACGATGTGGACGCGCTGCGCCACCCACTCCCCCTCGACGCGCGCCTCGCCGAACTCGAAGCTTCGGTGACGGTAGACCGGCGCATAGCCGTTCTGCACCATCGACATGAAGATATCAGCGTTCGGGAAAATCCGCCTGATCTGTGGTGCCGCGAAAGAATAGGCGGCGGCCGCGTCGTCGCGCGAAAACGCCTGTTCCTGCGAGCGGATCACGTTCTGGGCAGCGACGATTTCGTCAGCGGCCAAAGCAGGCGCTACCAAACCGATCCCGGCAGCCAGCACCAGCAACAGAACGATTGCGCGCATAGTTCGCTCCGCTAGTTGATGTAGCGCAAAATGCTCCGCCGCCCGGATGCTAGCCTTTTTGGCGAGCATGGAGAAGTACGATGACCCTTGATACGATCATGGTTGTGATCGCCGTCACCATGATGTTTGTGACGCTCGCAGTCGCTCTGGGCTGGGCCGACAGGTACAGCAACAACCCGAAGTGATCCCGCGGCAGTTGCGTCGCGATTTGCTTCAGTGCCAGCCGCCGTCCTCGTCGATGTCCGGCGACGGCCGTACCGGAAACAGCCGGGCCGTCGATGATCGATCGGGAGAGCGGCGGCATTTCATTTCGTCGGGATCGGAGGAGTCGAAGCGCTTTTTGGCAAAGGCGTCATCGAGGCGGTTGACGATCAGCGTGGCATGATCGCGCTCGAGGGTGTCCGGATTCTTGCGCCGCTCGCTGGAGCGGAACACACCGTTGACGATATCGCCATCCATCTCGTAGTCGCAGCCGGCCTTCCAGTCGCCCTGTTCCCATTTCCAGCCTTTGGCCTCGAGGCCGTCTTTCGTCACCGTAATCTTGATTATTGCGGTGTAGCCCAGCCACAGGCCGGCCAGACCCTTGCGGTTTTCGTCAAAGCCCTCGAGCAAGGCAATTCGCTCGCGCTGCAGCTTGGAGAGATCGTTGCGGGCGGCCTGGGTGTGATGCAGATCGTACCGCATCTTGTCCTGTCCCGGATGCAGGGAAACAGGATAGAGATCGGCCTGCTGGCGCACCCAGTTGCGCTGGTCGTCGAGCAGAGCACGTCGCGTCGTCTCGTCGAGCCGCGGCAACAGCGCTTTCCACGCCGCGTTCAACCGCCGGTCGCCTTCGGCGAGATCCGGATCGGAGCAAATCTCTTCATCGCTTGCCATATCGGGACGCGCGCAGTCGAATGTTGGTCTGATAAAGGCGGCATCGATCTTGTCGGCCGCCGCGGTATCTTGCTTGCCGCTGGCGAAATAGCTCGCGGTGACTTGCTGAACCGCGCAACTGGGTGGGGAGTTGTCGTGTTCCCAGTCCGGTTCCGCGGCAACGATCCGCAAGCTTTCACCCTGGCGGCGCATCTTGATCGCCAGCGGTTTGAGCGGCGGCTTTTGCCCGTTACCTAGCTCGGCCGTGAACGCGCCCTTGAGCCAGCCGTCGGCCGCGGGCGTGACCAGCGCGCTTGCCTGGCAACGCCAGCGCCGATCATCGTCGGCCCCAAAGCCGCTATCGGTTTTGATCGCGAGACGGTAGGCGCCGCTATCGGCTGCCGTGATCGTGACGCTGCCGAATGCATCCTCCCATTTGCCGAGGACCCCGGCGCGACCGAAGCCATCGCCAACCTCCTCCAACGTGGTCAGGCGCTGGCTCAGCATGCGCGCAAAGGCTTCCCGGTCGGCCGGGTTGTTCGATTGCGGAATGTCATTCTCCGCAGCGTGCTGGATCGTCTCGGCGAACCAATATTGGTCGCGCTTGAGCAGGGGGCGGATATTCGCAGGCGCCTTTGCGAGTGCCCGCTGCAGGGCGGCATCGAGCTTTGCCGCGGTTTGCGAATAGCTGCCGTCCTTGCAGGCATCGCCCTTTATCACGGCCTCGTCTCCGCCGCAGAGATGCAGAGCGGTGGGTGCGCTGGAGAAGGCGGCATCGGTGTCGCTGTCGTCCGAAGCACTGGCGGCGACTGGAACGAGCAAAGCGGCGGCAACGGCCAGCATCGCAAGGCGAGGGGAGGCGGACATGGCAGCAGGCTTTCGTATCGGGCAATGGATACGGACCTTCAGTCGCGCGATCCGGTGGGCAGGTTCAAGCCAACTCGCCGTCGGGGGAGGGGCCGCGGAACTCAACCCTCGGCCACGGCGTCCGCCCAGGCGTGAGCGGCCTCGGTTGCGCCGAAGTTGAGGCCGCCCTCGCGCAGCACGATGCTCGGGTAGGCGAATTTGCCCGGGAACATCTGCGGAGGCGCCTCTTCGGTATCGAAGCGCGAGCGCAGGCTTTCGCGCACGTCGCCTGGCAAGCGCTGGTCCGCGATCACGACAGCACCTTCGCTGGCATCCAAGCGCGGCTGGTGGATGGCGGCGTCGAGGTCCATGCCGTAATCCATCACGAAAGACAAAACCTGCGTCACCGCCGGCAAAATGCGCCGCCCGCCGGAGGCGCCGAGCGCGAGCCGCCTGCCGTCGGCCGCGCGTGCCACGACCGGCGTGTAGTTGGTCAGGCAGCGCTTGCCGGGCAAAAGCGAATTGGGTCCGCCCGGCGTCGGATCGAACCACATGATGCCGTTGTTCATGGTGATGCCGCTCTGCGGCGTGACGAATTTGGAGCCGAAGCCCGAGAGCAGGGTTTGCGTTACCGCCGCCATGTTGCCCTCGCGATCGACCACCGAGTAGTGCGTGGTGCAGGCCGGCGCCAGGTGCTCGGCGCCGAGCGCCCGCCTGCCGTCCGCATCGCCCATATCCTTCAGCCGCGCGCGATAGGCTGATTGCAGCGCCGACGCGTAGGCCGCATAGCTTGTCGCATCCGGACCGCCGCGCTCCGGTTTCAGTTCCTGCTGCAACAGGCGCAACGTATGCGCAAGCGTAGGTCCCGCGGTGAGCTCTGGCGTCGCATAGACGACACCGCCGCGATAGGGGATTGCGAGCGGCTCGCGCACATGGGCGTGGAAGGCTGCGAGGTCGCCAACCGACAACGTGCCGCCGGCACCTTGCACGTCGGTGGCGATGCTTCTGGCGAGATCGCCTTCGTAGAAATCGCGCGCTCCTCTGGTGGCGAGATGGTTCAGCGTGGCCTTGAGCCTGTCCTGCGGCAGGCGCACGACCGAGCGGATGCCCCATTCTGGATTGGGCGGCAGTCCGTCCTGCAAATAAGCCGTGGCACTTGCCTCATATCGCCGGAGCTCCGCCGCCGAGCTTGCGATCGCCAGCGTCGTCCACCAATCGACCAGAAGCCCCTCGCCGGCAAGCGTGATGCTGGGTGCAAGCAGCTCCCGCCAGGACATCCGGGCGTAGCGCCGGAATGCTTCCTCAAGTCCCGCGACCACACCGGGGACTGCGATGGACGCCGGCCCATGCAGGTTGCGATCGTCCTTCACCCGTTGCCATGGGAAGAAGTCGGAGCCCGCACCCTCCGTCAGCGGATAATCCTCGAGCCGCAGGCTCAGCGGCGCGCGCATGCCGTAGTCGATCACCTCGTAACGGTCGTCGCGCGCGCGGTAGAGCACCATGGCGCCGCCGCCGCCAACTCCGTTCATCCAGGGTTCGAGCACGCCGAGCGCAAAGCCGGTCGCGATCACAGCGTCGATGCAGTCGCCGCCGGATGCAAGCACCTCGGCGCCGATCTCGGCCGCCTTGCGCGATTGCGCGGCGACGATGCCTCCCTTGGAGACGACGGCGGGTTTTCTGATCTGCTGACGATGGGAGAACTGGTTGGGTGTCATGCTGGCTACCTAGTGGTCCGATTCTAACATTTGCTACCCATTTGAGGAGCCGCTTCTGCGAATGTTAGAATCAAAGGACCACTAGCAAAATTATTGATGCTAGTGGAGCTTTGGATTTGACGTTCGCATGAGGCAATCGCGGCAGGAGGGTAGCGAACGTCAAATCCGCCTCACTGGTGATCGAAGGAAACAAGGTTATCGGGAGGTGAGGGCGGCAAGCAGCTGGTCGGGACGCTCCGCCATCAGCATGTGGCCGGCGCCGGCAAGCACCACCGTGTGCGCGTGCGGAATCGCCGCGGCTAGTTTCTTGCCGGCTCTGGCCGGTGTCATCATGTCGCGCTCGCCGAGGATCACGGTGGTCGGGACTGCTACCTTGGCGGCCGCCGCGAGCGCATTCGCATAGGTGTTGCAGGCCGACAGGTCGGAGAACAGCACGCCTTCCGCGCAGCGCTGCAGCACCCGCTGGGCGCCGCCGTGCATCCACAATCCCGGCGCCAGGCTGCCGCCGAGCTCGGCGGAAAATCCGAGGCCCCAGATCGAGACCATGTCGATCGCGGCTTGCTCGTTGGCTTCGGCCGCCTTCAAAAGGTCGGCTCCGACCGTCATGGCATCGGAGGTTCCTATCAGGCCGAGCGCGGTGACCTTGTCCGGATGCCGCGCCGCCGTCTCGATCGCAACCAGCGATCCCATGGAATGGCCGATCAGGTGGGCTCTGCGGCTACCGACGGCTGCGAGCATTGCCGCGATCCAGTCGGCCATCTCGGCAATTGTCGCAAGCGCCGGTCCTACCGAACGCCCGTGCCCGGGCAGGTCGGGCACCAGGACGGAAGCGCCGTGATGGGCGAAGTAGCGGCTGTGCAGCGCCCAGGCGGAATGGTCGGAGCCTGAGCCATGGATCAGCACGACGGTCGGCTCGCTTGCATCGAAATCGCGGCCGCCGGTTGCAACAAAGGCCTGCTTGCCGTTGACGGAAAGGTTCATGGCTCAGACCTTTTGCGATGCGCGCAGCGCGAGAGCGAGATCGTCGACGATGTCCTGCGCCGCTTCGATGCCGACCGACAGCCGCACCAGCTCCTCGCCGACGCCGGCGGCTTTCAGTTGCTCGGCGTCCATCTGCTGATGCGTGGTGCTGGCCGGATGGATCACCAGCGTCTTGGCATCGCCGACATTGGCGAGATGGCTGATCATCCGCAACGACTCGATGAACTTCCGTCCCGCAGCACCCCGCCCGCCCTTGATGCCAAAGCTGACGATGGAGCCGGCGCCGCGCGGCAACAGGCGCTTTGCAAGTTGATAGTCCGGATGATCCTCGAGCGAAGGATGCAGCACCCATGCGACGGCCGTGTTGGACTTGAGGAAATCGAGCACGGCGTGGGTGTTCTGCATGTGGCGATCCATGCGCACCGGCAGCGTCTCCACCCCCTGGAGCAACTGAAACGCGTTGGTTGGCGACAGGCAGGCGCCGAAGTCGCGAAGCCCTTCGGTGCGTGCGCGCATGATGAAGGCGGCCGGTCCGAACTGCTCGTCGAAGATGATGCCGTGATACCCGGCGTAGGGTTCGGTCAGGACCGCGAACTTGCCGGAGGCGCGCCAATCGAAACCGCCGCCGTCGATCACCGCACCGCCGATCGCAATGCCGTGGCCGCCGAGCCATTTTGTCGTCGAGTGCATCACGATGTCGGCGCCAAGATCGATCGGACGGCTCAGATAGGGGGTCGCGAAGGTGTTGTCGATCAGGAGCGGGACCTTGGCCTGATGCGCGATTTCGGAAACAGCGGGGATGTTGAGCACCTCGAGCCCGGGATTGCCGATGGTTTCGGCAATCACGAGGCGCGTATTGGGCTTGATGGATGCACGAAACGCGTCGAGGTCGCGCGGCTTGACGAAGGTCGTGGCGATGCCGAACCGCGGCAGCGTGTGGGCGAGCAGGTTGATGGTGCCGCCATAGAGCGATGACGAGGCGACGATATGCTCGCCGGCATTGAGTAGCGTCGCGATCGCCAGATGCATCGCCGCCTGGCCGCTTGCGGTGCAGATTGCGCCGACGCCGTTCTCGAGCGCGGCGAGGCGTTCCTCGAGCACGGCCGTGGTCGGGTTGGAGATGCGGGTATAGATGTGGCCCGCGCGTTCCAGGTTGAACAGCGCGGCGGCGTGTTCCGAATCCTGAAAGACATAGGATGTCGTCTGATAGATCGGCACCGCGCGGGCGCCGGTGACGGGGTCGGGATGCTGGCCCGCATGCAGGCTCAGCGTTTCGAACGCAGGCGGTTTCGGCGCGGGCATGATGGACTCGCTGGATCGCTCGGCGCGGGGACGGCGCGCTCGCCTCGTTTTCTGCCATAAAACAGGGCAGGGCGGCAGTACCTTTGCATTGTGCAAATCATACAGAGGGCCATGCGCAAATTGCCCGTCGTGCCAATGTGCCGCAGAGGGTCGCGCTTGCCGCGGACCCCAAATCAGTGGCTTTGTCCCGCGCTGTCCCGTTCCTCAAGAGGGGCGTTACGGCCGATCGTCACGAAACGTGGGGCGGGATGCGATGGACGTTGATTGCGTCAGGCGCGCCTTATTGCGCGGATGAATGACGCGACACGGACGGCGAAGTCGTGTGGTCCTGACACACCAAGGCAGGTGTCAAGTTGGCGACGATGCTTTGCATCGCGCCGACGACGGAGGCAAAAAAGCCAGGTCTCCGGGGAGAGCGCGAAGCAAGCCGTTAAAACCACTCGCGCGGGGAATGCCGGGCTGACCGTGCTGAACCTGTGGTGACTTTGCTTGTGTGCTTCTTGTCTTCGCACACAAGGCTGCGGGTGCGGCTGGCGCCCGGCATTCCCTGCTCCCTCTTTCCTGGGGGACGTGATTGCCGCGACAACTCGGGCGAAATCGCGCCGCGAGAACGCTGACGCATGTTGCAATCCTGGACCCTCATGGTGAGCGGCGTAGGGTGGGCAAAGCGAAGCGTGCCCACCGCGTTACCGCGATCTTGGTGGGCACGGCGCTTGCGCGCCTTTGCCCACCCTACGAGGCTGGACCCTCATGGTGAGGAGCCGCAAAGCGGCGTCTCGAACCATGAGGCCGCTCATCCTTCGAGATGCCGCGCAAGCGCGGCTCCTCAGGATGAGGCTGACGGCGATGCCGCGCTTTCGGCGCTCAGCCCATGGCGGCCGAACTTGGCCGGTTGGCATGCGCGCGACGGTCGGCGAAATAGGTGTCGACAGCAATTACGATCCAGCAGAGGTTGTAGATGAGGCCGCAGAACAGCACGACCCAGCCGGGGATCGGCCCGATGGCGGCGCGATCAACGAATTCATTGAATTGATTTGCAACCTCCGGATGGATTGCGATCTTGCCAAGATAGGCCGAGGTCTGGATCCCGATGATCCAGATGTAGGTACGCCGGATACGGCGTCCGGCGGCGCGAAGGAAGCTGATGTGATGACGCGGATGCAGGTAGTCCTCGGCAAGGACCGAGCGCCAGCCGGTGTCCTCGCTCCCGCGCTTGCCGTTGAGGATCTGTGCGTACCAATGCGTCTCGATGAAACGCGCCCGCGCACGCCAAACGTTGAAATAGCGGTAGCGGCGCGCCTCAAGTCCGAGAAAAACCGCGAGCAGCATGCCAATCAGGATCAGCGGCAACGGCGAGGCTTCACGGGACGAGTAGGTCGAGGACAGCGCGATGCCGAGCGTCACGATCGACCAGTTGGTGGTGTTGTCGAGGCGCGTTCGCCAGATCGTGCTGCGATAGATCTCGCCGCGATAGAGATGGGCGATCGCACCGATTTCGGCGGGGTTGAGTTCCTGGATGGGGGTTTCCGCAGTCTTGAGCATGGCGAGCCTACCCGAGACCAAAAATGAATTTTCCAGACGTGGATACCCCGCGGCGCAACGCGCCGCGGTCGTGGTGCCCACCCTGCACGATACCACAATTCACCCGAACGTACTGCCACGGCGCCACGCTTCTCAGCAGGCCGTTTTCGTGCATACTTTCGGAAAGACCAAGCGAAGGGAGGTTTGAATGACCCAGACCCTTCAGGCCGAGGCGATACCGCAGCAGATCCGGCGGCAGCCAGCCCTTGCGGTGCTGACGGCCCTTGGCGTCGTTTATGGCGATATCGGCACCAGCGCTCTCTACGGGCTGAAGCAGGCGGTCGACGCCGGTGGGGGGCCGGAACCCGAGACGGTCATAGGCATTGTTTCCCTGATCTTCTGGGCCCTCATCCTGATCGTCGGGCTGAAATACGCCATCCTGATCCTGCGCGCGGACAATCACGGCGAAGGCGGCATCGTGGCGCTGCTCGCGCTGCTCGACGTGCGGCACGCGCCGCGCGGCAGCCCCCGCGCCTCGCTCCTGATCGTCGGCCTGATCGGAGCTGCACTGCTCTATGGCGACGGCGTGATTACGCCCGCAATCTCCGTGCTCAGCGCCGTCGAGGGCCTGAAGATCGACGCGCCATCGCTGGCGCCGGCCGTCGTTCCCATCACCATCGCCATCCTGGTTGGCCTGTTCCTGGTGCAGCGCAAGGGAACCGAGTTCGTCGGCAGCATCTTCGGGCCGGTGATGCTGGTGTGGTTTGTCGCGATCGCACTGCTCGGGGTCGGGGGTATCCTGCAGAGTCCGGGCATCCTCGCAGCCGTCAGCCCGCACCACGCCGTGCTCTACCTTATTCACGCAGGCCCCGGCATCGCCTTCGCCGTGCTGGGAGCGGCGTTTTTGACGTTGACGGGCGCCGAAGCCATGTACGCGGATATGGGCCATTTCGGCCGGCTGCCGATCCAGCTTGGATGGTTCGCCATCGTGTCGCCCGCCTTGATGCTCAACTATCTCGGCCAGGGAGGATTGCTGCTGGCAAACCCCGAGGCCGCCGAACATCCGTTCTACCTGCTGGTACCGCGATGGGGGCACTATCCGATGGTCGCGTTCGCAACCGTTGCCACCGTGATTGCATCGCAATCCATTATCTCAGGCGCGTATTCCCTCACCCAACAGGCAATGCAGCTCGGCTTCCTGCCGCGCATGCGCGTGCTGCACACGGCAAGCCATGAGAAGGGCCAGATTTACATACCCGTGGTGAACTGGTTGCTCGCGTTCGGCACGCTCGGTGCCGTGCTTTTGTTCGGCTCCTCCGATGCACTTGGCGGGGCCTACGGCATCGCCGTTTCGATGCTGATGGCGATCACCACGGTGCTGGCCGCGCTCGTTGCCCTGAAATGGGGTTACAACCCGCTGCTGGTCATTGCGGTGAACGGCTTCTTCTTCGTCATCGAGCTCGTATTCGTTGCCGCCAATGCAACGAAGCTGATCGAGGGTGGATGGTTCCCGCTTCTGTTGGCTTGCGCGATTGCTTTTGTGATGCTGACCTGGCGCGCCGGGTGGCAGCTCCTCGAACAGGAGCGTTCCAAGCTGCGCCAGCGCGAGGAGGAGTTCATCGAGTGGGTCATCAATACCCCACCGATTCGCTTGCCCGGCGCGGCGGCGATCTTCACGGCGGCGACCACGGGGATCCCGCTTTGCCTGACACATCACTTGAAGCACAATCGCGTCCTGCACGAGCGCGTGCTCTTCATCGCCTCGGTCAGCGTCGATGAGCCAAGGGTGGAGGCTGCCAACCGCGTCAAGTTGGTGCCGGTCGGCGCGGGCATCACCCGCGTCATCTTCTATTTCGGCTTCATGGAAACGCCCGACGTGATGAACGCACTCAGGATCGCCTGCCAACAGCAGCCCGAGCTTCGCGGCATCGATCCCGACAACATCACCTATTATTTCAGGCGCGTAATGGTGATTGCGTGCGACAAGAAACAAAACATGGCGGTCTGGAGAAAATCCCTGTTCGCCGCCATGCATCTCAATGCCAACCTGCCGGCGGCCTATTTCGGGGTCCCGCCCACCCAGGTCGTGGAGGTTGGCCTTGAGGTCGAGATCTGATGCTCCTGGTGCCCACTTTCAAAAGTTCGTGCTACATCTCAGCACCCACCTTTCACGAACTTCGGAAAGTTATGGGCACTAGCAAATCTATGATTCCAGTTCCGCTTTTTCTATTTGAAGTTCCTGAACAGAGTTCGCCGCTTGTGGTGCAGGAACTTCAAATAGGCGGCACTAGCCAACCTTCGCCTCCCCCTGGATTTTTGAATGAGAACGAACGCGAACGTTGAGCTCGACGCCGGCACCAAGACGTTTGCCTCCGGCCTCCTCCCGGATTTGATAGCTGCGTTGCGCAGCAGCCGTAAGGGCGACCTGGTGGCCGTGATCAGCGGCGATCCGGCAATTGGCCCCGACCTCGAGGCGTGGTGCCGCTTCACACGCAACAGCCTGGTCGACATTACCGTCGAGGAAGGGCGCACGCGCTGGGTGCTCCGGCATGGAGAGGCCCCCGAGGATATCGGAGAAGACCGGCCCGTCGGGTCTCGCTTGTGGCTTTACACCAACTTCGACTGCAACCTGAGCTGCGATTATTGTTGTGTGCGTTCGTCACCCAAGGCTCCGCGACGGGCGCTCGGCATCGAGCGCGTGCGACGGATCGCAAGCGAGGCGGCTGAGCTCGGCGTGAACGAAATTTTTGTGACCGGCGGCGAGCCGTTCATGCTGCCCGATATCGGCGAGATCATTGCCGCCTGTGCCGCCGCGGCGCCCACCACCGTCCTCACCAACGGAATGCTATTTGCTGGAAGCAGGCTCACAACGCTGCGCGCGTTGTCGCGCGCGCGCGTGACCTTGCAGATCAGCCTCGACAGTCCGACGCCGGAGCGCCACGACAGCCATCGCGGCAAGGGGACCTGGACGCGCACATGGAAGGGGATCGAGCGGGCGCGTGCCGAAGGATTCCGCGTGCGACTGGCGGCGACGGTGTCGACCCAGGCCGAGGCCGACGAGTTTCGCAGCTTCCTTGACGCCCATCACGTCAACGAGGAGGACCGGGTGATCAGGCGAATTGCGCTGCGAGGTTCGGCCGCGCAGGGCATCCCGCTCTCGAGGGCGGACCTGGTTCCCGAGATCACGATCACGGCGGACGGGGTGTTCTGGCATCCGGTCGGAGCGGAGGACGACGACCTTATGGTCAGCCGCGAAATCTTTCCGCTTGCCGAATCCTTCGCAGCCGTGCGCCGCGCCTTCGATCGCGAATCCGAACATCAGCGCCGGCTGGCCAGGATTTTCAATTGCGCCTGATCGATCGCTTAGGCCTACGGCCGCGTCAAAAATCCCTGCTGCGCGGAAGCTTCCCGCAACTCGGCATACGCTGCAAGTTGCGGCGCTATCCATTGGCGCAGCCCTTCGGCCTCGAGCACCGGGCGATGCGCCGGGTTGTCGAAGCTCATGGCGAACAGCGCCTTGGCAAACTGCTGTTCCAACGCAGGGTCCAGATCGGACCGGGCCGTGAACATGCAGTGATTGTAGGGATGCGAGGTCCATATTTCGGTGAGCGCACCTTCCGGCACCAGGCGTTCGGTGCGCACCGCGTTCCAGAACGGGCTGCCGATCGCACCCGCTTCGGCGCGGCCGTCAAGGATCGCGCGAACGACCTCGGACTCGCTCGTGCCGGTGTCACCGTGCTTGCCGAGGTCGGTGTTGAAGCGCAGCGTCCGGTAGTCCTTGCCCTCGACCAGCCCCTCGCCCTGCAGGAAGTGGACCGGGAGGATCGCGGCGTGGCCGCTGTCGCGGCTGCCGAGCGCGAGCGTGCGATTCCTGAGATCGGCGAGCCTGGCAACGGGCCCCCCGGTGACCGCGACGATCTTGGTCATCCAGCCCACATCGGTGTCGCGCATCGCAATCGGTCGGCACCTCCTGTCGCTCCATGCGTCGGCCTGGATGTAGGCGAGGTTGGTATTCCATCCGATGTCGATGCGCGGCAGCGGGTCGCCGGGCAGGGCCAGCAGGGCGGCGACCTGCGCCTCATAGCTCTGAAACAGCACTACCTCGACGGGCAGGTGCGCTTCCTCGTGAAAATAGCGTCGCATACCTTCCCAGATGCCGACCACCTTCGGATCATATGCGACGGCACCTACCCAGATCGTCCGGCTCATGATTGCCTCTTGCTTCTCGGGCTCAATAATTCAAACGCCATCGATCGCGTCCGATTGTATTCAGGCGCAGCGCTCTTGCGTTCAAAACAGCGGTATTCCCAAAACGGCCTTGCCGATGAATTCGCGCAGAACATCGCCCGTCGGCGCCATGACCGCGCCGGCGTGCGCATCGCGGAACAACCGCTCGATCGCCATGTGTTTGGAAAACGCAGCCCCTCCACACACCCGCATCGCCGCCGAGGTGACGGCAATAGCAACATCGCCGGCGGAGGCTTTGCTCTCGAGCACGCGCAGCATGGTGGTATCCCGCGGGCGTTCGAGGTGATCGACCAGATCGTCGATGCGGGCCGCAAGCCCGTCGGTCTCGATCTGCATGGTCGCAAGTTGCGCGCGAAGCGTCGGCAGGCTCTCTCCAAGGGTTTGGCCCAAATGCTCGAAGCGGGCATTCTTGAGATGAGTGGCCGTTCCAGCCACCGCGCCCCTGCAAAGGCCCAGTGCGACCGCCGACGTTCCGAGATTGAAGAGCGGAAGCACGACTTCCAGCATCGCCTTGAAGCCGGCGCCATCCTCAGTCAGCTGGAAGCCGGGCTCGACCTTGCAATCCTCGAGGATCATCGGCGCGGAAGCGTTGGCCCGCATTCCAAGGCCATCCCATGGGCCGGCGACCGACAGTCCTGGCGTGCCGCCGTTGAAAAGGTAAAGGGTGGAGTCGGTTGGACCCGCCCCATCGGGAGCAAGGGCCGAGACGACATAGCTTTGTGCATGACCGGCGCTCGTTACCCAGGATTTTTTGGCCGTGAGCTGCACGCCTGCCCCGTTACGCTTCGCCCGCGATACCGGCGCCCAGAAGTGGCTGCGCGATCCGGCCTCGCTGAAGGCAAGTGTGGAGAGGTGCCGACCGGCGGCAATGTCCTTCAGCGTCTGTGCGACCGTGCCACCCGGACGCGCCGCCACGATCGTCGCGGTGGCGCAGATGTGCATCAAATAGACCATCGCGGCGGATGCATCCGCCTCCGCAAGGGTTGCGATGACACCGGCAAGCGTCCGCGGTCCGAGGCCCGCGCCGCCGAGTTCGGTGGGCAGCGCGATCCCCAGCAATCCGGCCGGACCGAGCGCTGCGACCGCCTCGGACGAAAATCGTGCTTCCTTGTCGTTTTGCCTGGCTGCCGGCGCGAGAATGCGATCGGCTATCTCCTTGGCATTCGAAACCGCGGTCTCGTGATTCATGTCAGCCCTCGACATCAAGGCGCTGCGGCAGTCGGACATAATCCAGATGTCACAACGTGCCGCCTTGTTGAAAGTTATCGCGATGCTAGGCGATCCGATCCGTTGGATCAACACGACTGGCTTCGCGTATGACAACCCCTCGCCGCAGCTAGTAATAGATGCGGCCGCCGGACGTGCTATCGATATTCCTCCGCTACGCGCTGAAGGCCAAATTGTTACATCGCCGCGCCTATTTTTTCTGACACCGATGAGGCGTGTTGCCTCCAGGGAGGCGGTGCTTGCCCACCGCCGTGGAGAACGCTACCAATGGCCGGCGACGGCGTAACGAGGTCTGTCTTGTGATGGCAGTCAATGTCGGCGGAGGCCCGCCTATCCTTGCGCAAAAGCATTACGCGAAACCGTCCGCATTCACGCCGGAAGACCTGCTGCGTGAGGCACGCAGGCAAAAGCAGATTGCGGCCTCCGGCATTCCGCGCATTTGCATCCTGGACCCGGATGGCGACATTGTGCGCCGCTTGCTCGCGCGCGGCGAGGCTCGGCTTGAACAGGGGTGGGCCTGCTATCACAGCCAGCTCTATTCTTTCAGTCGCGGCGGGATCGAATTCGGAATAGTCGGCTGTGCGGTGGGAGCCCCCTACGCGGTGCTGATCGCCGAGGAAATGTTTGCATCAGGCTGCAAGCTATTGATCAGCGTGACGTCCTCCGGACAGATCATGCCGATACGCCCACCGCCTTATTTCATCATCATCGAGCGCGCGCTGCGTGACGAGGGCACCAGCTATCACTACATGGCGGCATCCGAGTACGCGCATGCCGATGCCGGATTGATCTCGGCGCTCGATGGCGCATTCAATGAGTTTCCCGTGCCGGTTCTCAACGGCGCGACGTGGACCACGGACGCGCCGTTTCGCGAAACCCAGTCGGCGATCGACGCGATGGTCGAGAAAAACCTGATGGCGGTCGAAATGGAAGCCGCCGCGCTCTACGCTTTTGCGCAAGCCCGGCAGAAGTCAGTCCTGTGTTTTGCCCATGTGACAAATCAAATGGGACGCGTCGACGGTGACTTCGAAAAGGGCGAAGCGGACGGCAGCCATGATGCATTACAGTTGATCGCGATCGCCGCCGATCGCCTGCAGCATCGGTTGCGTCCATGAGCAGGGCGGCAATCGGGATCATATGCAAGGCGCCGCTGCCCGGCCGCTCGAAGACACGACTAGCCCTGGCCATTGGTGAAGTTGCTGCCTCGGAGTTGTCGGCCTGCTTTTTGCGCGACGTCGCTTCCGCAATCGAGGCAGTACCGGAGGTGCTCGGCCGACGCGGCTACGGCGTCTATGCTCCGGCGGACGGCGAACACATCATGCGAAAGCTGCTTCCGGCGGGGTTCGGGCTGCTGCTGCAGGCTGGCGATGACCTGGGCTTCGTGCTGCTCGGCGCGACATCCGCTTTGCTCGATGCCGGGCACGACTGTGTCCTGCTCGTCAATGGCGATAGCCCGACGTTGCCGAGCCGCCTGCTGGTACAGGCTATCGAAAGCCTGCGCGAGAGTGGCGATCGGATGGTGCTTGGTCCGGCAAGTGATGGCGGCTATTATCTTATCGGCTTGAAGCATCCGCACGAGCACCTGTTTACCGGCATCGCATGGGGAACGGAAACCGTTGCTCGCAGCACCTGCGAACGTGCCAATGAAATCGGGCTTGCCACGACGTTGCTGCCGGAATGGTACGACGTCGACGACGTCAAGACTTTGCGCTGGCTGCAGGACGAACTGGCTGGCCGCTCGACCCGCTTTCGTGCCGGCGGGTTTGCCGCGGCGAGCCGGTCCTTTCTCAACGACGCGCCGCAGATAAATCTGTGAAGCCGATGCCAGGCTCTGTCGCGAGAAAGTTCGCTTGGCCGGCGCTTCCTCTGCTGGGCGGTGTCGGCGTCGTTATCACAGGTCTCACGCTGGCGACCCCGTTTGCCTTCGAGGCTTATGGCGACAACGCCTTCATCGCCCTGACGGTTGCCGCAGGCCTGCTGACGATTGCGGCCACGTACGTCGCCGAGCGCGCGCCGCCCGATCGCGCACTGTGGCTTGTCTTTGGATTTGGCATCGTGCTTCGGGTCTACGTGCTGCTGTTCGATCCGTTTCTGTCCAGCGACATCTATCGCTACGTCTGGGACGGCAGGGTCCAGGTCGCCGGCATCAATCCGTACCGTTATTTTCCCGCCGACGAGGCGCTGGCTTTCCTGCGCGACGCCACGATCTTTCCTCGCATAAACCGCGCCGACTTTGCCGTTACGATCTATCCTCCCGTGGCGCAATTTTTCTTTCTCATTGTCACCCGGATCAGTGAAAGCGTGATCGCGATGCGGCTTGCGCTAGTGGGCTGCGAGGCCGTCACCGTGGCGCTGATCATGCTGCTGCTGCGGCGGACGAATCGAGAGGTGACGCGCGTGGTCGCCTACCTCTGGCATCCACTTCCCCTGTGGGAAATTGCCGGTAGCGGCCATGTCGACGCGCTGATGGTTGCATTGATGTTGCTCGGCCTGTGGATGGCGTTGACCGGACACGTTCTTCGCGGAGCGGTCCTGATCGCGCTTTCGGTGCTGGTCAAACCATTTGCGGCGCCGGCTTTCGCCGGGATCTGGCGCCCATGGGACCTCAGGATGCCGCTCGTCGTCATTGCCACCATCGCGATTTGTTATCTTCCCTATCTGTCGGCGGGTTGGGGGGTGCTCGGATTTCTGACCAAAGGCTATTTCACGGAAGAGGGCATCAGCGCCGGTTATGAGCTTTGGCTGTTATCGCTCTGGCGGCTCGCCTTTGGCGAGCATCAGAGCGATGTCGCCGTCTATGCGGTGCTGGCCGCGTTGGTTCTTGTGCTGATGGGGTTCTGGGTTGCTCGCAGGTCTCCTGACAGCATTGCGGCCACGCTTGCCGATATCAACATGCTGTTACTTCTCGCTCTCCTGTTATTGTCGCCCAATTACCCCTGGTATTTTCTGGTGATCGCGCCCTTTACGGCGCTGTGCGGCTCGCTACCCACGTGGTTCGTTTCGATCGGCGCGCTGCTTTTGTCCGAACAGCTGGATTGGGATTTCTACATTCCGAGAATGGTGACAAAATCAATTCTGTTCGGAGGCCTTTTGCTGGCCTGGGCGTTGGTGGCCTGGAGGAAACGCATGCTACGGAGCGCAGAGGCGAGGAGGCTATCGCCATGAGCCTCTCCAGCAAGGCGCAAGAAGCCGGCGCGCCGTTCGATCCGCGCCGCTATCACGAGTCCGTCGGGCGCGAGCGCACCGAGGTCGCTCAGCGTCCGCCGGTTTGTCTCTATTTGGAAGTCACCAACCGCTGCAATCTCCTGTGCACCACCTGTCCGCGCACCTACGCGGAGCTTGAGCCGCCCGCAGACATGAGCTGGGAATTGTTTACCTCGATTGTCGATCAGGTTCCCGGTCTCGGGCGGGCGGTTCTGCATGGCGTCGGCGAGCCGATGCTGGTGGCGAACCTGCCGCGGATGGTCAAATATCTGAGGGAACGCGGCGTCTACGTCCTGTTCAACACCAACGGAACGGTGCTCAGCGAACGCAACGGCCGCGCCCTGATCGATGCCGGGCTTGATGAACTACGCGTGTCGCTCGACGCATCGAACCGCGAGAGCTTCAAGGCGATCCGGGGCAGGGATTATTTCGGCCGGATCACCCGCAATGTGCGCGCGTTTCGCGAGCTGCAGGAGCGGGAGGGTCACTCAAAGCCGCAGGTTTCTCTGTGGCTCACCGGCCTGAAAGAAACCGTCGAGGAGCTCCCGGCGTTTGTGAAAGTGGCGGCCGAGATCGGTGTCAGGGACGTCTATTTGCAACGTTTGGTGTTTTTCGACCAATCGGCGATCGGCAAGGCGCGTCCGGATCAGGCGCTGTTCGAGCGCCTCACCGAGCGGGAGGCGGCCTATCTGAAAGAGGCCGAGGATCTGGCGCGTTCACTTGGCCTCACCTTCAGCGCGTCGGGCGCGGCGTCCGAGCCGGGGCTAAGCTTGAAGGGAAGTGAGGGCGGTTCGCCGTGGTCGCTCTGCCGCCGGCCGTGGTCGTTGATGTATTTCACTGCCAACGGCCGCGCCTTGCCGTGCTGTATCGCGCCGTTCTCGGAACACGGCTATGACAACTACACGCTGGGCCATGCGGGGCGGCAGTCCTTGCAGGAGATCTGGAACTCCGTTGCGTATCGGGATTTTCGTACGGCCTTGCTGTCGGACAAGCCGCCGAAAAGCTGCGCCAATTGCGGCCTGCGCTGGAGCCTGTGAACATTGTGCCGGTCGTATCAGCAATCATTCCGTGCCTCGACGAGGAGACGGCAATCGGGCGGGTCGTCACCGCCGTGCTGGCGCAGAATGTCAACGAAGTCGTCGTCGTCGACGGCGGCTCGCGCGATGGTACGGTAGAGCGAGCAAAGGCCGCTGGCGCACGCGTCATCATCGAAAAGCGGCGCGGCTATGGTCGCGCGATCCAGGCAGGCATAGCCGCGGCGCGCGATGACGCCGACATTCTCCTCTTCCTTGACGGCGACGGCAGCGATCCCGCCGAATTCATCCCCGATCTGCTGTCTCCCATTGCGGCCGGAGAAGCGGTCTTCGTTCTTGGTTCGCGCGTTCGAGGTTCGCGCGAGGTGGGCAGCCTGTCGCCGCAGCAACTGCTGGCAGCCCATGTCGGCGGGCTGCTCCTGCGGCTCGTCTATGGCGCTGGCTTCACTGACCTGTCGCCGTTTCGCGCCATCAGGCGCGATGCGCTCATGCGTCTCGGCATGAAGGAGGAGACCTATGGCTGGAACCTGGAAATGCTGATGCGGGTGGCGGCAGCACGCTTGCCGTCACGGGAAGTTGCCGTCGGCCAGCGGCGCAGGATCGGCGGCGTGTCGAAGGTTTCGGGCAATCTGATCGCCGGCATCAAGGCCGCCTGGTCCATTTCAGTGACGTTTGTTCGCCTCGCCGTTGAGCTGCGTCGGCAGAAGAAAGGGGATCAGCGAGGTCCGGCATGATCCCCACAGGCAACGATCTCACGCGGCGATTTCCGACTTGGCTGCTCCGGCGGGGAGAACACCGCCAGATATCCGCCATCGCCCGCGAGTTGATGAGTGGCGATCTCGCGATAGCCGACGGCGGCTAGCTCGCAACGCAACAGTTCGATCGGCGTGCCGTGCTCGGCGGTCGGGCGTTCGAGGTCGACGATTCCGACCCGCGCGCCCGGCTTCAAGGCGGGTGCGAGGTTGTAGAGGAATGCGTAGGGTTGAGCTATCTCGTGATACATGTGCACGAGAATTGCTGCATCCAGCGAGGACGCGGGCAGGCGCGGGTCCTGTGGTTCGCCGAGCGCAAGTTTGACGTTAGTCAGTTTGAGCATCTCAACGCGCCTGGCGAGCTCCATGAGGTAGTCCCGCGTCACGTCCTCGGCCACAACGGAGCCGGTGGGGCCGAGCAGGCGCGAGAGGCGGACCGTGTGGTAGCCGGCGCCCGCACCGATGTCGCCGACGGTCATGCCCGGCTTCAGTTCGAGAAGCCGGGCGATTTCGCCGGCCTCATTCAGGGAGTCGCGGTGTTCCTCGCCGGTGCGGGTTGGACTCACGATCTCCGCAACCGGGCGCCGCGGCGAAGGAAACTCCTTTGCGCCTGCTCCCGGCGGAGCCAGGTAACCAATGTCAGCCGCATGGGCGCGGCCTGCAATGAGCGCCACAAACAGCGCCGCTGTGCGGACCAGTGCCGTCACCATGTGCGTCTCACATCTAAACAAGATCGATCAACCGGCGATGTTGAAGAACCAGCCAACGAAACCCTTCCCGTCTCGCACCGCCGGGACTTCTCGGCGCAACCAGGCGTCCATGCCAAGACTGCGGCCGGCGCCCTGGAACGCGAACACGAACATCAGCAAGGCCAGGAACATGTACGTCCATGGCCACTCGGAGGAAAGGTCATAGAGTCCGAGCCAGATTTGCAGCGTATAGGCGATGGCCAGTACGCTTACGAAGCGCACCGCAAGCCCGAGCAGCATCGAACCCGCGAACACCAGCTCGGCGAGAAAGACAATCGGTCCGAACAGGCTCATGTGAGGCAGCACGACATCCTTCATGAAGGTGCGGTGAAACTCGAACGCCGCGTTGGTCGATTCCTGTTCGGTGAAGTATTGCAAGCCGTCGGACACCGGAAGCGGCAGCTTCCACAGCATGCCCTGGAACCACATGCAGCCGATCAACATGCGCACCAGCCACATGCCAAGGTGGCGGCCGGTGCGCTGCGTCGGATCTTCCCGCCAATTCTTCACGGCCATCGCAATTCCGACGAGCAGCAGTGCCCAGAACAGCGCCAGGAGCAGAAAGCGCCAGTTGCCCTGCTTCAGATAATCGCTCGTCGTCGCGGTCAGGAAATGCCAGGCATCAGTAAAGGGATTGGTGGGCATATGCGCGTGCTCCAGGGACCGAACAGCCACTCTACGTGTCGGTTGATTGAATCGTTACTCCACCTCTCGCTTGATTGAACAGGCCGCAGTGATCTCTTCAAGGACTATTGCGCGTTGATCCATTTGTCTGATCCGGTCAGCTTGACCGCCACATCTGAAATCCAGATCCGGAAAGGTTTCCCGTCGATCGTGCCGCGATGATCCATCGAGACGAGGAGCGGGCCGGCCTGCTTGTAATCCGTATACGCTGCCTCCACGAGCTTGGGCGGATTATCTGCGCCACGGTGATAAACGATCTCCGCGATGCGCTTGTCCGCGCCAACGTAGAGGTCCCAGGTATCGCCGGGCTGGTAGCCACCGTCGGAGGGGTATTTCGCCACGATCCGTTCAGCGAAACGACCACTGAGCGGCATTTTCTGCACGCCCTCATCCGTGACCGTCGCGCCGTCCCATGCGATGTGGAACGGGAGCAGCAACCAATACTGATCGTTGGCGAATGCCGGATCGATGTCCTTCTTGATGGCGTCGCTTTGGCTCTCGAGCTGGGCGCGCTGATAGGTCGCCTTGACCGGCTTGCCTTCCTTGTCTTTTCCCTCGTAAGAAACCGTGTCGGTCTTCGGGTTCCATTCCCATGCGTTCGAAATTTTGCCGGCTGGAAATTCCACATTCCAGGTGTAGCGGATGGCCTCGATCTGTCCGAACGAATCGAGGCCGTAGGCCTTGGCAATCTGTTCTGCGATCGGTGGGTTCTGCTGCGCGGAAGAAGAAGTCGCCGGCAAGATCGCCAGCATGCCGAACGCCAGAATGCGGATCGCATTGAGCCTTGCTTTGCTGTGCGGTTGGATACGAATACTGCTCATGTCGGCTCCTTGATGTTCGAGTGCAATCGCGCCGGCCAAGTCTAATCCATCAAGCCTAAACCATTGAGATAGGAATAGGCCACGGCGAAAGCGGGGCGTTGCGGTACTCTCAAAACAGGATTCAGTAACACGTTGATTTCATTGACTCGCCGAGCCGTAGCTCGCGTGCCGGGAAGCCCGCCTTCGCCGAAGGCTCTGGCGCGGCAGCCTTTACTCGGTTCGGCTACGACAGGGCGTCGTCTGGCTTGCCGAGCCGAAGCTCGCGAAGCGAGCGAAGGCTGGTGGGCTCGAACCTGCAACCAGACCGTTATGAGCGCGCTGAACATCCGGAAAATCCGAGTTTTTTCAATGAAGCTCGCCGACGTCGAATTTCTGTGGGGAAAATCACCGGTAAAGCCGCACGCAGTTCAATATGTATTTGATCTTGCTGTGGTGGGCCCGGCAGACCCATTGCCGCTCAAGCAAAACAATCGCTTAGCCGAAAGTGAGACAGTCGAAAATTCAGATGTTTCTGGATGTTTGTCTCACCCGACTGTCTCAGGGTTGGGACGCAATGCCGTCTCATCTGTCTCGGTGGGTCGGGCAATGACCGCACGCAGCGATCGCAAGTCCGACCGCGAGTTGCTGCTCAAGGTTATCGACTCGCTTCATGTCTCGAAAAGCAACCTGCGCCGCGATCCTTGCGGTGACTGGAACATCGTCGGCCGCTGCGGCCACATCAGCACTGACGGTTCTGGCAACCTCCACATCTATCTGCTGTTGGAAACGAAACGTCGCTGGGAAATCACCAAGCGGAATCTCAGCTTCGCAGCGGTGATGCAGGACGGTGACGCCGAGGGCGTGCTCAAGATGAGCGAGCTTCCGAGCGCTGCCCAGGCCGCTGCGCTCCGCAAAGCGCTCGGACTGCGAAAAGTCTCGCCATTGACAGAGGGGCAGCGGACGGTGCTTCGCCGCTTCAGTTTCGACCGCGACAAAACCGCCCTTTCCGGGCAAATCATCGCGGTTACGGGAGGGGGTGGCTACCCACCTAGCCAGGAGGTGCGCCGCCATGCCCCACCGCTTGCCCCTGAAAAAAGCCGCGCCGACGGCCAAGTCGGCCGGGCCGGTTCGCAAAGCTTCAGCAGTCAGAGCTATCGCCACCTACACCAAAAGAGAAACGGCGGCTGACAATGGCTCTTGGTTTTGACTGCTCGTCGTCCGGCCGCCGCCTCGACGACCAAGCGCGCGAAGAGCTGCGCGGTATGGCCGACCAGATCGTTCAGTCGTTCCTGGGCGAGGCCAATCGGGCCCTAAGCAACGGGTGCGTGCTGCGATGGGGCCGAAAGGGCTCGTTCGTGCTCGTTGTCGCGGGCGACAAGCGGGGCCTGTGGTTCGATCACGAGAACGAAGCCGGCGGCGACATCATCGACTTCCTGAAAACGCAGCTCGGCGGGTCAATCGGTGACGCCATCGCCTATGCCCTGACATATTTGGGGCCGTCGGCGTCCTGGTCGAGCAGCACGGCGCCGAAGACATCGCAGCCGGCCGAGCCCGAAGAGGACGACGCGGCTCGGATCGATCGGGCGCTGCGCATTTGGTCGGAAGCGCAGCCGCTGCGTGGGACGCTGGCAGAGCAGTATCTCGCCGGTCGCGGCATCCACGTACCGGACGAAGCGCTCGACGTGCTCGGGTTTCATTCGCACTGCCCGTTCGGCGAACATCGAAGGGCGCCGGCCTTGGTGGCGTTGGTTCAGGACATCATCACGGGCGAGCCGATCGCCCTTCATCGCCGCGAGCTGACGCCGGATGCCGCCAAGGCCGGCTCGTGGATGGCGCTCGGCCCCAAGAGCGGTGGCGCGATCAGGCTCAGCCGTTCCGAGTGCGGTGACCTCGCGATCGGCGAGGGTGTCGAGACCTGCCTCGCTGGCATGCAGCTCGGCTCTGGGGCGACGTGGTCGGTGATCGATGCGGGCGGCATGACAGCCTTTCCGGTTCTCGATCACGTTGGCCGCCTCACCATCATGGCGGATAACGACGTGAGCGAGACCGGCCAGCGCGCGGCTGCGGCATGCCGCGATCGCTGGGCAGCCGCTGGCAAGGCCGTACGCTGCGCGATGCCGGAAAAGCCCGGCCAGGACTTCAACGACGTGCTGCTCGCGGAGCTTGCCAAGCAGCATGCGTGAGCTTCGTGGCGTCATCATCGAGGAGATCGAGGCCGCCACCGGAACCGTTGGCGCAATACCGGTCGATGCCGCGCGTGACCTGCTGCGGGCCGCTATCGAGCAGCTGATGCAGGGCGCGATCCGGTTTCACGAAGAGGCCGCTGAAGCACAAAGCAAGCTCGCTGAAGCGCAGGGCAACCCGCTCGACTTCAACCAGCCCGCGCAGCCAAGTCATGCGGCCATTCGCATCACGACTGGTGCCGGCAAGTCCGAGGCGGCGCGCACCGCTGCCGCCGACTACGTTCGCGAGGCGAAGAAACGCGGCATTCCGCATCGCGTCGTTGTTTTCGTGCCGACGCACAGGCTAGGCGAGGAGGCGCGCCAGCGGTTCCCGGCAGACATCAGTACGGCGTTGCTGCAATCGAGGAAGGCCAACGATCTTGCGACCGGCAAACCGCTATGCCTGAACCCAGCCGCAGTGGAGGCTGCCGAGGCGATCGGCGCCGATGTAGAGCGGGCGGCCTGCCGCAGACCGCGACGGGGGGCCGATCCGATCCTGTGCCAGTTTTACGAGAAGTGCGGCTACCAGCGGCAGAAACAGGCCGCGAAGCAGGCCGACATCGTGTTCGCCGCGCATCAGTATCTTTACGGGCCGCCCGAGGTGCTGACCAAGGATGTTGGCGTCGTCGCCGTCGATGAAGGCTTTTGGCAGTCCGGCCTGTCGTCCTCCAAGCTCGCGGTCGATGGGCTCGGCGCCGAACTGCAGGAGTTCCCGGTGCGGGATTACGGCGGAGACAAGAACTCCGACGATACCAACCATCTTGCAGACCTGATTGAGAGGCTGAAATCGGCGGTCAAGGCATCGCCGGTAGGCGAATATCTCACCAAGGCCGCGCTGGAGGCCGAGTACCTATTGCCCGCCAACAAGTATGAGGCCGGCTCCGGCGCTGATGCTGCCAAGCTCGAATGGCGGCGCAAGGTCGATGTCAATCTGTTGCCCGGCGCAGGCGAGGAGAGTTACAGAAGGCAGGCGAAGCAATTTGGCTTTCTCGGGCAACTGCCGAAGCGCGCGGCCATGTGGCGAGCCGTCGAGGAATTGTTGTCCGGCCCCTTCGATGCGACGGGCCGCCTGCGCACGGAGATCAAGACGACCCCGGACGGCTCGGTTCTCTACCTGAAACTCAATGGACGGTGCGATATTCACCCGCGCATTGCGGACCTGCCGATCATCGTGCTCGACGCGACCCTGAATATCGACATCGCCAAGCACTTCTTCCCGCGCATCAAGTTCGCCCTGGATCTGGAGGTTCAGGCGCCGCATGAGCGCATCACCCAGGTCGTCGGCCTGCCGGTCGGCAAGGCTTCGTTGTCGCAGCTCGGGCCCGGCAGGCGCCGCCCGGAAGAGGAGCAGCGCGTCGGCAACAAGCGGGAGCGCCTGCTCACAGTCGTGCGCAGGCTCGCGGCCGGGCGGCGCTGCGTGGTGATCACCAACAAGGAGCTGACGCCGCTGTTTGACGGCGCCGGACAGAATATCGAGGTCGCGCACTTCAATGCCATCGAGGGCATCGACCGCTGGCGCGACGTCGACGTGCTGATCACGATCGGCAGGCCGCTGCCGGCGCCGAACTCCGTCGAGCAAATGGCCGCCGCATTGACTGGCAAGCCGGTGTCGTTGCCGGAGCATCCGCCAAGCCGGCCCGGCGGGCGACCGCATCAGATGATCGACCAGAACCGCATCATTCGGCTCAAGAGCGGCGCGGAGCAGGCGTTGTCGTGCAGGGTATTCGAGCTGCCCGAGGCCGAGCTAATTCGGCAGGCCGTGACCGAGGCAGCGATCATCCAGGCGGTCGGCAGAGCCCGAGGGGTCAATCGTTCAGCAGCCAACCCGGTGGAGGTCTACATGGTCTTGCAGGATACGACGGTCCCGATCGCTGTCGATGAGGTGGTCCAGTTCGAGGAACTGGAGCCGACCAAGATCGACAGCATGATGGAGCGCGGCTTGGTTCCGCAGTGGGGCGCGGATGCCGCCAAGCTCTATCCCGACCTTTGGCCGACCGCGCAGGCGGCCCAAAAGGCGTACCGGCGCGCCGGCCTCGATGTGGAACGCATTTACGCGAGGTGCCGGACGTCGCCCCCTGACGGTGGTACGCAGGCGAGGTGTCGTACATGTCCTTATAAAGATATATTTATAAGGACATGTATGACTCCTCACCTCCTGCTCCGCTACCACCCTAATGGGCGCGGGCAGAAGGCGCGCGTGGCGCTGGTCGATCAGGCGAGGCTTGCGGAGGCGCGCAAGCAGCTCGAAGAGGCGCTGGGGCCGCTGGCATCATTCGAAGTGCTCACGGGCGAGTCCGGCGAGGACAAGCCATGAGTCGCTTGCCCATGCTTCCCCGCGGCCGCTGGTGGGTTATTTTCCGAAAGGTAGGAGACAACACATGATGAATGATGACCAGCGCGAGCGCCGCTTGATCGAGTTTCTTGCGTTGGAGTGGCGCGGCCTCGTGGTGCGCCGTGAGCTGCCCGACGGCTCGGCGGAGCCGTATTTTCCACAGCCTGATCACCCCCGGTGGGCCACGGCAAGAGCCACATTCTCCGCCCGTCATGCCCGGGCCCGAGCTGTCATTCGATTCGGCGCTGGAGCCCGACTTTCGGCAGCCTAGCACAGTAGCGCGGACACGCGCCGATCACCCTGCGTCGAGCATTTTTTAACCTGCTTATGCTACACTTTCTGTAGCGATCGGGGCAATATGCCCCGCTGAAATATTCTTTCACTCCAATATAGTAAGGTGTTGAAGCAATGGCGTTCAAGAAGGGCATCTCAGGCAATCCTGGTGGGAGGTCGGGCGTGAAGATATTCAGCGATGCGCTGCGTCTCGAACTGAACCGAATCGATCCGAGCGACAAAATGAAGCGCAAGAAGGTCAACAAGCTGGCCGAGAAACTTGTGCGCTGCGCGCTCGATGGCGAAGGCTGGGCCTTCAACATGATCGCCGATCGCCTGGAGGGCAAAGCTGTGCAGCCTGTCGAGTACAGCGGCACGGACGATCGCGACGTCAAAGAGCTTACAGATGCCGAGCTTACCGCGCTCATACGGCGGTCCCAGTTGGAGATCGTGCCTGTAGAGGCGACCGACGAGGAGCGTCCTGAAGGCGAGGCACTCAATTGAGACCCGTCGGCTCCTTTTTTTCTTGACGAATCTTCGGTCCTCTAGAGCCTGCAGGGTGCGCCTTCGACCACGACGGACGAACAGATGGCTCGCCAGCGGGCTGGCCTCAGCTTGCGCGCCCATAAACCACAGGAATGGTCTTAAGGGCGGGGGGTCGGAACGTCCCTCGACGAGTGGCAGGCCAAGATCGAGCAGGATCGAATGGCCTACGGATTCAAACTCGACGCAGTTGCCACCGACTTCGTGGGCGCCGCGATGAACTCGAATCCGCATCGCTAAACGACCTCCTCACGGGCGTCCAGGATCGCGATCAAGTGTGCTTCATTTGGTGGGGCAACGCCGTTGTCCAGCTGTGGGAACGATGATGGGAAGGCGGTAAAGCTAAATCCCATCGACGCGTCATGACGCTCACCCAACGCGACCAGCCCTGTGTGAAGGGCTTTTGCGAGCAGCGCCAGGAAGTAGCGAAGATAGTACATTCCCGGAGCCAGAACGCTGAGCTTGAGTTCCCGGGCATCCAATATCGGGCTCACGGCGTAACCGAGTTGCTCACGATCCCGCCGCGACAACAGCCACAGCAGACCATAAACCAGGATTTCGATCGCCGCGCAGACCGGCGTATCGCTGCTGACCTTCAGTTCGATAAACTCGAAACCTTATTTCTCCTCGTCGGTATACGAGGTCGACCGCACACTTCTTGAAGGCATGCCGCCCGGCTATCCCGGAAATCAATGGCACCTGGTTTGACCAATCCCCAGGATCGACTGCACCGATGACGGCGAGAACTGCATGCCATGTTCGTTGACGTACCCAATCCTGGCAAGCTCTGCAGCAACGTGGCGCAAAGAACGCTGATGTCCTTTGGGTGATCGGCGCCTCAGCCGCCTGGTTTCTCTAACCAAATCCGGATTGAGCTCCGCCCATGATTTGCGGCCTTCGCACTTACCTGCATGTTCTTTCATCCGCTCGCGAGCAGCCCTGAGCTTTGCCACTAGACGCGCCTTTTCGTATTGATGAAATGCGCCCGCGATCTGGCGCATCATTACGCGGGAAGGATCGCTACTGTCAGTAAGGTCGTCTCCCGAGGCAGTGAGCACGCGGACACCCCGATTGATTAGAGTTAGTATACCTAATTCCTGGGTCATTAGTTCGCGCGCAAAGCGGCTTGCATCTTCAACGATGACTGTCCTGACGCTGTTGCCTTCGATCCTATCAAGCAGGGCGGTGAAGCCTTTCCGAGATTCGATAGGGTCGGCGCCAGAGACAGCAGCATCGGTGAACTCGCCAACAAGGCTGAACCCGAGACGCTTTGCGAAGCCTTCGATCGCGGCTCGCTGGCGTTTGTCGCTGTCTTTGTCAGCACCGACATTTGCCGCTGAAGAGGTCCTAATATAAGCAACTGCCTCAACTCGTTTCAGCTTTGTTTTCATAGATTTGGTCTTTATTTATGTACGGATTTCTTGAGATATCCGTACACCTCCGAACTTAAACTGTCCAGGTCCTCTTCAAACAAGAGCGGAAACAACCGTTCTTTAAGTCGTGCTTTGATTGTGCTCAATAGTATGTAGCTAGGGCCTTGCTTTTTGGCGTCAGGCTAAGGCGGCGACCAGATCTCAATATCAGGGGTTCTTTTATGAGTTTCGTTTCCCGCCTTGCCGCGATGGCGCTCGCGGCACTGATGTGCTGGTCGCTTCCCGCCTCGGCCCAAACCGCGCAGCCGGAGAATTTGCCGCCGCCGCAACGCACCCCGGGTCCGAATTATTATGGACCGGACGAGCTGGTGAACGCCGGACACCGGTTTTTCGGCAACGTCTCGCGCGGGCTCGCCTCGGTCATCGAACGCGCCGTCAGCCAGTGGGGCTTGCCGAACGGCTACGTCCTCGGCGAGGAGGGTTCGGGCGCCTTCGTTGCCGGCTTGCGGTACGGTGAAGGCACGCTCTACACGAAGAACGCCGGTGACCTGCGGGTCTACTGGCAGGGTCCGTCGGTGGGCTTCGACTGGGGCGGCAATGGCGCCCGCACCATGACACTGGTCTACAACCTGCCCTCGACGAATGCGATCTACCAGCGTTTCGTCGGCATCGAGGGCTCGGCCTATATTGTAGGCGGCTTTGGCATGACGGCGCTCACCGCCAACAACATTGTGCTGGTGCCGATCCGCTCCGGCATCGGCTTGAGACTGGGCGCCAATATCGGCTATCTCAAATACACAACGGCCGCGACATGGAACCCCTTCTGAGCAGAGCGATGCCCATCCCCGACAACTTAGCTACGGCGGGGCGGACGATGCCTTCGCGGGCTTCAGCCTCATAGCCATCGCGTCGTGTCGCACCCGTACGAAGATCTTTTTGGCCGCCAGGAAGGTCCAGGAGGTCGGACATCGTTCCGCGTGCGCGATAGGGCAACGCGCGTGCCCGAGGGGCAGCAACCCGGCCACCTTGGGAACAGGCGCCAGCAGCGCGGCGCGATTATTTCGCAGCGCTCGGGGATCGTTGACGCTGCGGGCATCCCGGTGGGCCAGGATGTTCGCGGTGTCGGCGACGTGGTCGAGAAGTTCACGGGCGCCCCCCAGGTGCCGGGGTAACCCCCCCGCAGCGGGGTCGTCATCGTCGGAGTGGGGCCCCCTCTAGATCGGCCGACTTCAGAGGCGGCCTTTGCTACCTAGACGCCCGTCGAGCCGGAGCCACGTGGTCCCGCCCTTAAGCGGTGCCCTTTCGTGTGTATTGTCGAACGGAACATCTGTGTTCGTTCTCCCGGTCCCGACGAGATGGACATGTAGTTAATGCAGAAAGGCCCGGCAGCGATGCCGAGCCTTCTTTTTCTCTTGAGCGCTGAACGATTGGACTCAGAAGTCCATGCCACCCATGCCGCCGCCCGGAGGCATGCCGGCCGCGGGCGCCTGCTTCTTCGGCAGCTCGGCCACCATGGCTTCGGTGGTGATCAGAAGAGCGGCAACTGAGGCCGCATTCTGGATCGCCACGCGGACCACCTTGGTCGGGTCGATGATGCCCTTGGCGATCAGATTGGCGTATTCGCCGGTCTGCGCGTCGAAGCCGTAGGCGTACTGATCCTTCTCGATGATCTTGCCAACGATCACCGAGCCGTCCTCACCCGCATTGATCGCGATCTGGCGGGCAGGAGACGACAGGGCCTTGCGCACGATCTCGACGCCGGTCTTCTGGTCGTCGTTCTTGGTGCGGATACCCTTGAGGTGTTCGGAAGCACGCAGCAGCGCAACGCCGCCGCCCGGCAGGATACCTTCCTCGACGGCTGCACGGGTCGCATGCATCGCGTCATCAACGCGGTCCTTGCGCTCCTTGACCTCGACCTCGGTCGCGCCGCCGACGCGGATCACCGCAACGCCGCCCGCGAGCTTGGCCAGACGCTCCTGCAGCTTCTCGCGGTCATAGTCCGAGGTGGTCTCCTCGATCTGCGCCTTGATCTGCGTCACGCGGGCCTCGATGTCGGCCTTCTTGCCGGCGCCGCTGACGATCGTGGTGTTCTCCTTGTCAATCATCACCTTCTTGGCGCGGCCCAGCATGTTGAGCGTCACATTCTCGAGCTTGATGCCAAGATCTTCCGAGATCGCCTGGCCGCCGGTCAGGATCGCAATGTCCTGCAGCATGGCCTTGCGGCGATCGCCAAAACCCGGCGCCTTGACGGCGGCAACCTTCAAACCACCGCGCAAGCGGTTGACTACCAGCGTCGCAAGCGCCTCGCCTTCGACATCTTCTGCGACGATGACCAGCGGCTTGCCGCTCTGTACCACCGCTTCGAGCAGCGGCAGCAGCTCGTTCAGCGAGGAGAGCTTCTTCTCGTTGATCAGGATGTAGGCATCTTCCAACTCAGCGCGCATCTTGTCGGCGTTGGTGACGAAGTAGGGCGAGATGTAGCCGCGATCGAACTGCATGCCCTCCACCACGTCCAGCTCGGTCCCGAGCGACTTCGCTTCCTCGACCGTGATGACGCCCTCGTTGCCGACCTTCTTCATGGCGTCGGCGAGGAACTTGCCGACTTCGGCATCGCCATTGGCGGAGACGGTGCCGACCTGGGCGATTTCCTCGTTCGAGGT
>Ga0306920_100000960_pt1 | contig 35198 bp, 29 predicted proteins | sample flu12Cox44000170_FD_204666 | JGI IMG/M metagenome (GOLD analysis project Ga0306920, IMG submission 204666) | Lab enrichment of tropical soil microbial communities from Luquillo Experimental Forest, Puerto Rico - flux4day.12C.oxic.44.000.170 (v2)... | ecosystem: Environmental > Terrestrial >...
CGGACGCGCCGACGAGGTGATCGAATGATGGTGCTCATTGTCGCAGCGCATGAGTCCGCAGTTGGCCCTTAGCCGACATGCTCTCGCGCTTCTACGATGTCTGCTTCTGGGGGTAAACCGGACATCGCCTACGCCAGAATCTGTACGGGCGAAATGGTGAACGGCACCTTTGTTTCCGAGACCTCGGTTTCTCAGGTTTCCGACGTTAAACTGGCTGGCGTAAGGTTGGGCGCTTGCGGTTGCAAAGACCAAGTGCTCGCGCGCTTCGGTCCCCAGCGCGTCAGCAACACGCTCAAGCAAGAAAGCACGCCGAGCAGCACCATCGAGCTTGCTGCCAGCACAAAGAAATTCGCCGCGCTCGCACCATGGGTCGACATCCACCAGCCGCCGATGGCGATGAACAGGAGCCGGGCGCTCTGCGCCAGCACCGGCCCGAGCACCCTGGCCGCCCCTTGCGAAGAAAAATACATCGATAGCGCAAGCCCTATGAACGCGTACATCGGGGCCGCCGTCGACAAATACAGCTTGCTGGCTGCGCTCACGCTTTGATCGTCCGTGAAGATACTGACCCAGACGTCGGGAAAGATAGCAATCAAACTTCCGACCAGACCCACCGAGAGGAACGACACAAGGCCGGCGGTCAACGCAACCCGCCGCGCGCGCATGATATGTTGCGCGCCGATTGCCATCCCGATCATCGGCACCGAGGCTATCCCAAATGCGAATGCGACCGAAGTCAGCATGAACTCGAGCCGCGCGCCAATGCCGTAACCGGCTAGAATTTCCGTACCGAAAGCCGCCAGCATGTGCGTGAAAATGCTGATGGTCAGCACCGACTGCAGCGGCGAAAAGCACGAAATCAGGCCCACTTTAAGGATATCAGCGAGCATCGCCTGTCGAACGCGAAGGCCTCTGATCTTGGGGACCACCCGCGCCCGCCCCGAAAAGAGGTACCAGGCCATGACAAAAATGCTGATCAGAAAAGCCATCAGCGATCCGGCCGCGACCCCGCGCATGCCGAATTGTGGAACCGGACCAAGGCCCAGGCCGAGCACACCGCCGAAAATGATCTGAAGAATGGCCGAGCTGAGAATCATCAGCGAGGGCAACTTCATGTTGCCGGTGCCGCGCAGAATTCCCGCCATCGAATTCATCAGCCAGGGCAGAATCGCACCGCCAAAAAACACCTGGCTGTAACCGATGGCGTTGGCCAGCACGCTGCCGCGACCGCCGAGCAGTTCCAGAAGGGCGGGGCCGAAGATCAACATACCGAGCATGAACGCCAGCCCGAAGCAGATACCAATCAGCAATGCGTGCGCGGCAAGCGTCGATGCACGATCGACATCGCCGGCGCCGAGCGCGCGTGCGATCGCCGACGCGACGCCGCCGCCCATCGCACCACCGGACATCGTCATCGTGAGGACCACGAACGGAAACACCAGCGCCATCGCCGCCAGCGGCTCCACGCCAAGCCGGCCGATATAGGAGGTTTCGGCAATCACGACGCAGGTGCCGGCGCTCAACGCGATCACGTTCGGCCAGGCCAGTCGCAACAGCGTGCGCAGAATTGGGGCGTCGATCAGTATATTTCTCGCCGGCGGGGCGACCAGGAGAATGGGACTCTCGCCGTCGGCACCGGCAATTGCGGCGCCACTGATATCGGACATTTCCTCTCCTGCAGCACGGCCGCCCGATCCGGGCACAATCTCTCCTAGTGGAGTGGATTTGACATTCGCTACCTACTTGTCCGCGCACTAGCAAAGCGAATGTCAAATCCCAAACTCCACTAGAATCTTGAATTTTCTAGTGGTCTTTTGATTCTAACATTCGCAAACGTGCCCGCCGCGATGGGAAGCGAATGTTAGAATCAGACCACTAGCACCGATGCGGCACAACGCCAGTGCGCCCGGTGCATGGGCCGCCTGCTGAATTAAGCTACTGCGGCAGTGCCTGATCTGGTCAGCCGATCGACCAGACAAAGGACGGCGCACTGGCCTTTTCCGCCCGCATCGCAAGCGAAATGCGCCGGCCGCAACCGGCGGCCAGCCCCTCGCACAATCCTTTCAGCACGCTGGCGCAGGCCGGATGATAATCGGCGACGTCGGACATCAGCGTCCAGGTCTGTTGCCTGAGCTCGAACGTGCCGCCGGACTTCTCCATCTCCGTCCGATCGTCCTGCGCCTCGAACAGCGCTTGCAGGAACGCGGCAAAAGCCTGCCCATCGCCCTTGCCTGCAGAGAAGCTGGTCGCGATTTCGTCGAAATATTGCATGCCGATCAGCTTGCCCGTCAGGTGCAGCAAATGAGCGGCCTCATCAGGTCCAAACAGCTGCACCATGACGGGTGCGGCGGTCCGCACATACTCCATTGCATAGTTGCGATACGCCTTTTCGAGCCTCGGCTTTGGCCATTGGACGACCGGCAAAGCCGGCGCGACCAAAGGATCGAACGGCGGCGCCTCGAGATGCCGCGCGAACACCAGGCGTTGCTCGAGCTCGATCGCGTGGTCGTATTCGAAGTAATAGCCTTCGAGGCCGTCTTGACCGTCCACGCTCTGTTTGGTGCAGACGAAACCGAGCCTCGGGTTGCCGAGTACGACACCGTTATTGGCATGCCAACCGCGCAGCATCGCACGCGAAACCTCGCCGGGAATGCCGCAGATCGCCGTGCCCTTCCAGATCCAGCGCGGCGGCGGATAGCGGATCCAGGCCTTGCGATCGGATTCATACATGTATTCGACGCAAACGCCGCCGATCCAATTCGACAGATAATGATATTGCGCGGCGGCCACCGCCGGCGGCAGGTGAGCAAGGCCGAGCTTCTGCAAGCCCGGCAGGAATCGTTCTTGTTGCTGGCGCCGAAATACCCGAAACACGAATTCGGCAGCCGCCGGCGTTCCGCGCCGTGTCACCACTGTGAGGATGAGGCCGGTGAAACAGGCATGATACAGCTCCGCAACGCTTCGCCATCTCAGCCATTGTCTCTTCTCGGCTCCCGCTTGCGCCTCGGTCATTTTCGCTCCCCTTGTTTTGCCCACGTCGCCGCTTGCGAGCCTACGCGGTTTTGGCGTGGCGCGAAATTCGCGCTGTGAACCTCCTCTACCTTCTGTATGGTAACGACACAGCTAAGGAAAACGCATGCGCGAAACTATTTGGTTATCTCGAAATCTCTTGCTCGTGGCCTTGATTGCGAGCCTCACCTTGCTGCTCGGTGCGTGCAACGGGCAGGAGACCGCAACCGTCGAACAAACTTTCGGCTCCTCGCCCGCGCTGCCGGAGCCGGAAACTTCCATTTTTCCCACAGTAAACGTCGCCAAGGCGATCGGCTGGCCGGCCGGCGGCAAACCCATCGCGGCAAAGGGAATGGCGGTCAGCGCCTTCGCCACCGGGCTCGACCATCCGCGGACGCTGCTTGTGCTGCCCAATGGCGACGTGCTGGTGGCCGAGACCAATGCGCCGGAGCGGCCCGACGAGAACAGGGGCATCAAGGGCTTCATCACGAAGCTGGTCCTGGGGCGTTCCGGCGCCGATACGCCAAGCGCAAACCGGATCACGCTGCTGCGCGATGCGAATGGCGATGGTGTCGCCGAAACCAGGAGCGTTTTTCTTGAAGGCTTGAATTCGCCGTTCGGCATGGCGCTGGTCGGCGACGATTTTTACGTCGCCAATTCCGATGCGATCATGAAATTCCCTTATCGCAGCGGCGACACCCGGATTACAGCCCCCGGTGTCAAGGTCGCGGACCTGCCCGGAGGCCCGCTCAACCACCACTGGACCAAGGATTTGACCGCGAGCACGGATGGGACGAAGCTTTATGCCACGGTCGGCTCCAACAGCAATATCGGCGAAAACGGCATCGACAACGAGACCAGTCGCGCCGCCGTACTCGAAATCGACCGCGCCACCGGCAAATCGCGTGTGTTCGCTTCGGGCCTGCGCAACCCGAACGGTCCGGCCTGGCAGCCGCAGAGCGGCGCGCTGTGGGTCGTGGTCAACGAGCGCGACGAACTCGGCAACGATCTCGTTCCCGATTACATGACCTCGGTGAAAGATGGAGGATTTTACGGCTGGCCCTACAGCTATTACGGCCAGCACGTCGATGCCCGTGTCCAGCCGCAGCGCCCCGATCTGGTGGCGAAAGCGATCGTGCCGGATTACGCGCTCGGCGCACACACGGCTTCGCTTGGGCTTGCGTTCAATACCGGAAAACTCTTTCCGCCGGAAATGGCCAATGGCGCCTTCATCGGCCAGCATGGTTCGTGGAATCGCAAACCGCGCTCCGGCTACAAGGTGATCTTCGTGCCGTTCGCCAACGGCATGCCGTCAGGCAGGCCGCAGGACGTGCTGACTGGATTCCTTAACTCCGACGGCGAAGCGCAGGGGCGGCCCGTCGGAGTGGCCATCGACAGGCAAGGCGCGCTGCTCGTAGCCGACGATGTCGGCAATGCCATCTGGCGCGTGACGCCGGCGGCGCGATGAAGCAACCGGCCCGACGAGAAGCGCGTTTCGCGCCTCTCGTCAGGGCCGCGGCCGGATCAACCTAGGCCCCTTCATCATACTCCATCGAAATGTCCTGGCCGGTGTAGTCGGGCATGAGCCACGCCGCGATCAGGCTTATGACCGAGCAAATAGCGATGTAGACGGAGATCGCATAACCGGTGTGATAGGCCGCGAACAGGGCCGTGGCGATCAGCGGCGCTGGACCGCCGGCAATCACCGAGGCGAGTTGATATCCCAGTGAAGCGCCGCTGTAGCGCAGGCGCGGCGTAAATGCCTCTGCGATCAATGCCGCCTGCGGGCCATATTGCATGTCATGCGGGATCAGCGACAGCACGATGGCGATGAACACCAGGGACGGATTTGCCGTGTCCACCATCCCGAAATACAGGAAGCCGAACACGCCCACCGTCGCCGCGCCGATCAGATACATCTTTCTGCGCCCGATCAGATCGGAGATGTGGCCCGACAGCGGAATGGTGACGAACGAGACGCAAGCGGCAACCAGAACCGCAAACAGAATAAAATCGCGCGACATTTTCAGGGTGCCGACCGCATAGGCAAAGATGAATGCGGTGAAGATATAGAACGGCGCCTGCTCCGATACCCGCAGGAAGGCCGACAGAATTATCTCCTTCGGATGCCTCTTGAAGACTTCGACGATCGGGGCCTTCTCGATCTTCTTTTTGTCCAGGAGTTGCTGGAACACCGGCGTCTCGAGGATGCCAAGGCGAATCCACAGTCCGACGCCAACGAGAATGACGGACAACGCGAAAGGAATCCGCCAGCCCCAGGTGTAGAACTGGTCGCCGGTCAGTTGGCTGAAAGCCAGCACAGCAAGATTCGACAGGAACAGGCCGCAAGGCACGCCGAATTGCGGCCAGGATGCCACCAGCCCGCGTTGACCGTGAGTGCGCGACCATTCCATGGCCAGCAGCACCGATCCGCCCCATTCGCCGCCTACGCCGATGCCCTGAAACATCCGCAGCACTGTGAGGATGACCGCTCCCCAGATGCCGATCGAGGCGTAAGTGGGGACGAAGGCGATCAGGAAGGTCGCGACACCCATGCAGAGAAGAGTTGCGATCAACGTCGCCTTGCGACCGATCCGATCGCCATAATGACCGAAGATCGCGGCGCCGATCGGCCGCCCGACGAAGCCGATGAAATAGGTGCCGAACGCCGCCAGCGTCGCCGTCAGGGGATCCTCGTTGGGAAAATAAAGCTTGCCGAAGATCAGCCCGGCGGCGGTGCCGTAGAGGAAGAAATCATACCATTCGATCGCGGTGCCGATGGTGGATGCGATGACTGCCTTGCGCAGCTGCGCACTGTGATCGGATTCGGACAATGTCCCCTGTGTAACAGCCATAGTCATTGAAGCGCCCCCTATGTTTGGTTTGTTTCCCTGCCCTGAACAACCGGTCCGCACCGGTACTTTTCGAGCATGGTACAATCAGCGCACGCCAACCGAAAGAGACATCAGGCCCGACGCAACCTTATTGCTGCGCTGCATCGGGAGTCGGCCCATCGTCAGACGCGAAAATGCTTTGACAGCTTCAGGCCCTGCGCCTGGTAGTTCGACCCGATGCGTTGGCCGTACATCGCATTGGGACGCGACAGCATTTTTTCGTAGACCAGGCGGCCGACAATCTGGCCGTGCTCGAGAATGAACGGCACTTCGCGCGAACGCACTTCCAAAACCGCACGCGCGCCCTTGCCGCCGGCGCCGGCATAGCCGAAGCCGGGATCGAAAAATCCGGCGTAGTGCACGCGGAATTCGCCGACCAGCGGATCGAACGGCACCATCTCTGCGGCGTAGTCGGGGGGAACCTGTACCGCCTCCTTCGAGGCAAGGATGTAGAATTCGCCGGGATCGAGAATCAGGCTGCGGTCGGAACGCGCCGGTATCGCTTCCCAGAATTCATCGGCGGCATAACCGCCACGGCGATCGATATCAACCACGCCGGTATGCCGCTTGGCGCGATAGCCGACAAAGCCCTTGGTGTTCTCGCCCGAAAGATCGACGCTCAACGCGACGCCATTGGCGAGATCGGCATCTGCCACATCGACCAGCCGTTCCAGCGTGTGCAGGCTCTTTAATTCCTCGGGGTTGAGGATCGCGTCGCCCGTGCGGAAGCGCATCTGCGACAGCCGTGAGCCTTCGCGCAACAGCACCGGAAAGGTCTTCGGACTGATCTCGGCATAGAGCGGGCCGTGATAACCGGCACCGATCACGTCGAATCGTCGCGTGCCGTCGGCGATCACGCGCGTAAACACGTCGAGCCGTCCGGTGGAACTCTTGGGGTTGGCTGCCGCGACGATTTGCGCGGGCAATGCCAGCGACTCCAGCAGCGGCACGATGTAGACGCAATTTGTCTCCAGCACCGCACCGTCGGCAAGGCTGATCTCGTGCAGCTTCAGCTCATCGATGCGCTCGGCAACCGTGGCGTCTGGTCCCGGCAAAAAACTCGCCCGCACCCGAAAGGCGATATCGCCAAGACGAAGATCGAGGCTTGCCGGCTGGATCTGGCTCTCGACGAACGGATAGGCCGGAAGAATAAGGCCGGAATCGGCCATCGCCGCAATCATGCGGTCGGGGAGGATGCCATGGGCGTCGGGCGGAAGCGTGAAGCTCACGGATTGGGTCCTCAGGCCATCCAAACACGAAAATACGGACTTTTACCGGTTATCCGATGGCCGCCTTGACGGAAAGGGTACGAGCGAATAGAGCATGACTTATCCCGTGGTGATTTGAGCCGGCCGGCTTGCAGCCACGTTAAATAAGTCGCTAAACAGGCCGGGGACAGTGTGATCCCGGCCCGTGGAAATTCTTCCAGGCCGGTTTTTTTGTGGCCGTTTTCATAGATGGTCACGATGGAGGTCACATGTCCAAGTCTTCAGGGTCGCCCTCATCCCCCACGGCCCATTACCGTCCGGAAACCCGGCTGGTCCATTCCGGGAACATCCGTTCGGAATTCGGGGAAACGTCCGAGGCGCTGTTTCTCACCCAGGGCTACGTCTATGACAGCGCCGAGCAATGCGAGGCGCGCTTCAAGGGCGAGGAATCCGGCTACATCTACTCGCGCTACTCCAACCCGACCACGGCAATGTTCGAGCGGCGCATGGTGGAACTCGAAGGCGCCGAAGCCGGCCGCTCGACCGCAACCGGCATGGCAGCGGTGACCACCGCCATGCTGGCACCGCTGAAAGCAGGTGATCACGTGGTGGCGGCGAAAGCCATGTTCGGGTCGTGCCGCTATGTCATCGAAGACCTGCTGCCGCGCTACGGCATCCAGTCCACGCTGGTCGATGGCCTTGATCTCGACCAGTGGAGACGGGCGATGCGGCCGAACACCAGAAGCTGCTTCCTCGAAAGTCCGACCAATCCGACGCTCGACGTACTCGATATCAGCGCCATCGCCGAGATCGCTCATGGCGCCGGCGCGCGGTTGATCGTCGACAACGTCTTTGCGACCCCGATCTGGCAAAGTCCGCTTGGGCTCGGCGCCGACGTGGTCGTCTATTCCGCAACCAAGCACATCGACGGACAGGGCCGTTGCCTTGGCGGAATCATCCTCGCCTCGGAGCAGTTCATCACCGAGCACATCCACACATTCTTGCGCCAGACCGGGCCGTCGATGTCGCCGTTCAATGCCTGGGTGCTGCTCAAGGGGCTCGAGACACTGGCGGTGCGGGTCCGCGCCCAGACCGAAACCGCGGGGGCTATCGCCGACGCGCTGGCGCAGCATCCGAAAGTCTCGCGCCTGATCTATCCCGGCCGCGCCGATCATCCCCAGGCTGAGCTGGTGAAGAAGCAGATGCGCGCCGGTTCGACGCTGGTCGGCTTCGAGGTCAAAGGCGGCAAGCCGGCCGCCTTCCGCGTGCTCAACGCGCTGAAGCTGGCGCGGATTTCCAACAATCTTGGCGATGCCAAGAGCCTGGTCACGCACCCGGCGACGACGACGCATCAGCGGCTCACGCCGGAGGCGCGCGCCGAACTTGGCATCGGCGAAGGTTTCATCCGTTTCTCGGCCGGTCTGGAGCACAGGGACGATCTGATCGAGGATTTGCACGCGGCGCTGGAGAAGGCGTGAGGAACCACCCTGGGCAATGTCAGATCGAACGCAAAATGAACTGAGGGTCGAGGCATGGATCCGTGCCCCTGGTCCAGCCGCCTTGCTCTCGCTCCCGGGGTCCCTGCTTTCGCAGGGACAACGAAGCCAGTCTCACATCGGCCGGTAGGTCTGCACGTTGGACGGCACGTTGACGCCGAGCTTGATCTGGCCGACCGATTTGATGATGTCGTCGCCGAGCAACTGGGCGAAGCACGCATAACCCCAGTCGTTCATGTGCAGCCCGTCGGCGATCACGAAACTGTCGATCGGCAGCGCCTGCTTTTCATGCCATTGGCGCATCACCTCGAAGCGCGGGAAAACGCCGACGTGGCGAAGCCGGGCGACCTTGCCGAGCAACTTGACCATCTTGCTCGCGCTTTCCTGATGTTCGGTGACTTTCGGCGAATATTGCGGATCGACCAGCACGAGGTCGGCGCCCGCCGCCTGGATGCGCGCGACGCCGTCCTGCACCAGTTGTGCGGTCTCGTCCGGATCGAGATTTCGCAGCACCGCGTTGGTGCCGACCTGCCAGATCACGAGATCGGGCTTCATGTCGATCACTTCGCTCTGCAGCCGCTTCGTCATTTCGGGTGCGTCCTCGCCACCGCGACCGCGATTGATGACCGTGATGTCGGCGCCCGGATATTGCCGGTGAAGCTGCGCTGCCAGGCGATTGGGATAGGTGAACTCCGGTGAGGAGGTGCCGAAGCCGGCCGTGGACGACGATCCAAACGCAACGATCACGACAGGCTCGCCTGCCGCCAGCTTGCTGGCGACATGCGGCAGCGATCCAAACGATTTGACGTTGCCCTTCGGCGGCAGGCACGGGACGCGGCCGAAAATGTCGCTCGCCGATTTGGCGACCTGCTTCACTTTGTCGATCGCCTGGTCGGTGAGGCTCTTTTGCGGCGGCGGGTTGGCCTGACCGGCGGTTGCAACATTGTCCTGCTCGGTCTTGCCGACCGCAGGCGCTACCGGGCTGGCGTTCTCGGCTTTCGCATTTTCGGATTTGGCATTGTCGGATTTGGCAGCATCGGATAGCGCGGCCTGCTGGGCGGCTTGCGCGTGCGCAGGCTCAACTGCAGCCGCCATCGACAGCGCGAGCACCGCGAGCGCCGAGACGGCCAGCGATGGCGTCAGGAAAAAAGGGCGGTGGAAACTCAAACGCTTCATAAAAAACGGATCCTCAATTCTGCTGAGCCGGATTGAGATGCGCGGCTTCCATTACGAATTTCGACAGCGCCCGGCCGAGGCAATTGTGGACGCGTTTTGCAAGCTCATTGCCGTGGAATGTGCTGAAAAGATCGAATTCTCCGGATTCTGCCCAATGGCGCATGACGGCAAAACGGTCGAACAGCGGAATGTCGTGCTGCTGGGCCACCACGCGCATATTATCTAGGTAGGGAGGCACGGAAATCATCGTCTCGGTGCGCGGGCTATATTGCGGATTCATTAAAATTACGTCGGCCCCGGCCTCTTGCAGCGCAACAACGCCATCGTCGACCGCGGCGCGAAAATCTTCCGGATCGATCGACCGCACGGCATCCACCGTGCCGGTCTGCCATACGACCAAAGTGGGCTTTTTACCTTCCATGAACTTCGTGAGGCTGGAGGCGATTTCCTCGGCGGTTTTCTTGGCCTGAATTTCGACCGCTACATTGACCGCAATCGAGGGCAGTTTTTCCTTCAGCGCCACCTGCAACCGGGCAGGATAAGCGCTCGCTTCCGAAGAATTCACGGTCGGATTGATGGTGGAGGAACGGCTGCCGATGACCAGAATGTCGAGCGGACGCCCGTTTTTTACGGCTTCCTCAACCTTGGGAAGGGCGCTTTCGCTGGCGAGCAGATTGTCGGGAACCTCGCAACTCTCAGTAGCCGGAGGGGTCGGAGCATCCTCGGCGCGCACGGGCATCGCGGCCAGTAAGCCAGCCAGCGCGGTCAAGCCCAGGACAAGCCCGTAGGCCTTCATACCCCCCCTCCCGCCATATCGGCGTTGCCGATCGTGGCCTTCGTCCGGGACCCACTCTTGTCGGCATATTGCTTGTACCACGAAAGTAGCCACGCGGCGCCCGACATAATCAGGATTCCGGAAATACTGATAACGAAATGCAACCCGGCGCCGCCGGAGAACTCCGCCAGCAGGAAGTGGCCGGCAAAGGCCAGGAAGACGCCAAGGCAGAAAATCTCCAGCGAGTGCTGTCCGCACAGGATCAGCGGCCGCAGCCAGGGCGACTTCAGTCCAGCCCAGTCCTTGGGCAGAAAGCGGACCGTGACGGCAGCCAGCGCCAGGAAATGCGCGAAGCGGAGCACGTCGAGATCGGTCTTGCTGATCGGATACATCCACTGCTCGACCCGGCGCGGTATCACATGGCCGAGCTGGGGGAAGTACCAGGTCAGGGTGACGAAGAACGCGAACAACAGGTAGGCGACCGAAATCCATAACGTGATGGGCGAGGAAAGAATCCGCGCCATGCGCTGCGCCCCGCCTTGCGCGCACCATGCGCCGAACACGAACAACAATTGCCAGGCGTAGGGATTGAAGGCCCAGAAGCCATTCGGATAGGACGACAGATAGAGATCGAATTCCCAGGTCGCGGCGTAAAGGGCGACCGAGAGCGCCAGCGTCAGATCTGCGCTGCGTCGCATCAGCACCAGGATAAGTGGAAGGAAGAGCATCAGCACGATGTAGAGCGGCAGCACGTCCATGTTCACAGGACGGAATCTCAACAGCAGGGCCTGGACGATGGTGACATCGGGCTCCTTGAGAAAATCCATGATGCCCATTTCTTCGCTGTAGAGCGGGTTCTCGAACCTGGTCGCCACGTAGGAAATTTCGGCGAGGAAGATCGTAAACAGGAACACGTGCGCGACATAGATCTGCCAGACCCGCCTGAGGATGCGCGCGGTCGCGACCACGACACCGGCGTCGCGCATCGCGCGGCCGTAGACGAAGGCAGCCGTATAGCCCGAGATGAAGATGAATATTTCGGTGGCGTCGCTGAATCCGTAATTGCGGATCGTGAACCAGGTCAAAATGTTGGGCGGCAGGTGATCGATGAAGATCAGCCACAACGCTAACCCGCGGAACAGATCGAGCCGAAGCTCGCGCTCGCCGGCAACGGGCACCGCGATCGCAGGCGCCGAGACGACCTGCGCGGATGCCGCGCTACGCGCAACCACTTCCGTTTCGGCCGGAAGCGATGGTGCGGCGATTTGATCAGCTACTGACGTCATCTGTCACCGGTCCTCGAGCCGGCAGCCGGGAAGCCATCCGTGGCAGGGCCGGATTGTATAGACCCCTGAACTGCAGGCAAGTTGCGCAACTTTCGAAGGCCGCGGGCTTAAGTCACAACTGTGGTGAAAGCGCGGTTTGGAACCATTGGGGGGAGGATGTCCACACAGGCTTAAGCGATTGGTTCTGCCCGGATTATTGGATATGATCCCGCAAGGTTTCGAAAGATCGACTTCCATGTACCGCGCCATCACCCGCCAGATCGAGGTTACCGTCGAACCGAATTTCATGCCGGAACGCTCGTCGGTCGAAAACCGGCAATATTTCTGGTCCTACACCATCGTCATCACCAATTCCGGCAACGAGACCGTGCAACTGCGCACGCGGCACTGGATCATCACCGATGCGACCGGGCGCAAGCAGGAAGTGAGAGGCGAAGGCGTTGTCGGCGAGCAGCCGGTGCTGGCTCCCGGCGAACGCTTCGAATACACCAGCGGCGTGCCGCTTCCGACCGCGTCAGGTTTCATGACCGGGCGTTATCAGATGGTCAGCGAGAGCGGCGAGCGGTTCGAGATCGACGTGCCCACCTTTTCGCTCGACAGCCCCGAGGCGAAGCGGGTGTTGAACTGACTGCGAAGTCCGTCGTCCCCGCGCACGCGGGGACCCGTGTTGCTAGCTGCCTTTGTATTGGTTCTTCGAGCTTGGCCGGTGTCGGTGGCGTGCCTTCTGCCCCAGCCTCCGTGTGGCTGTGACCTTCCATGATCGCGGAGCACGCCTCAAAAACGTCGACGAGTTCGTCAACCAAGGTGTTATCCCATTCAGCAGGATAGTCGCGGCGCCTCCTAGGGAGCGGTCCCCTCTTCCACGCCCGCTTCATGCGGGGTGAACTGATAGACCGACGAACAGAACTCGCAGGTCACCACCACCTTGCCGTCCTTCACCATTCCGGCGCGGTCGTCGGGCGCAAAGCTCTTGAGCATCGAGGACACCGCCTCGCGCGAACAGGAGCATTGCGCGCGCAAGGGCAGCGGGCGAAATACCCGCACGCCGCGCTCGTGAAACAGGCGGTACAACAGCCGCTCGCCTGACAGATCGGGATCGATCAGCTCGACATCCTCGACGGTCGCGATCAGGGACTGCCCTTCGACCCACGCATCGTCTTCCTCGACAGTGTGGGCCACCGTGCCTTCCGGCGCGTCGCCGGGATGCAGATCGGCCTGTCGCGCCCGCTCCGGCGCCTTGGGCAAAAATTGCAGCAACATGCCGCCGGCACGCCAGCGACGTTGCGGACCGCCCTCGCCGCCGCGCCATTCCTCGCCGACGGCGAGCCGCACCCGCGTCGGGATCTGTTCGGAGCGCAAGAAATATTCGTGAGCGGCGTCCTCGAGGCTGCCGCCATCGAGCCCCACCAGGCCCTGATAGCGGCTCATGTCCGGACCCTGGTCGATGGTCATGGCGAGGTGACCCTTGCCAAGCAGCATGCCGGAATCCTGGCCCTCCTTCAGCCGCCTCTTGTCGAACCGCGCATAGGCGCGCAGGCGATCGGGCGCGCGGAAGTCGACGATCAGAAACGATACCGGACCGTCAGTCTGCGTCTGCAGGATGAAGCGGCCTTCGAATTTCACCGACGAGCCAAGCAGCGTCGTGAGCACGATCGCCTCGGCAAGCAGCCTTGCGACCGCGGGCGGATAATCGTGCCTGGCCAGGACATCATCGAGACCCGGACCCATCCGGGTCAGGCGGCCGCGCAAATCGAGTTCGGCGACTTCGAAAGGCAGCACTGCGTCATCGACCGGAACCGGGGAAGGCGCACGGACCGGGGTCTTTCGGCTTTTCATGTCGGGGAATTGTGATGTCATGGCGCTCTATCTGGGGTCGGTGGTGGCGAAGCGAAAGGGGGCTTGAATCGCGCGAAAAATACTGCCGCAGTCGTCGTCCCCGCACACGCGGGGACCAATAATCACAGGCTTTTATTGTTGTATTCGGCACCATCCCGGGAGCACAAGCGACGAAGCAATTCAGATTTGTTTGCGCGGCAGACGAGGCCAATCTCTCTGCCCCAAATGGCAGCCTGCGGTTATGGGTACCGGATCTGCGCTCGCTCTCGCTCGCTTGTCCGGGACGACAGCACTTGTGTGGCTACCCCACCGCCTCGAAACACCAGGCCAGAATGCCCTTCTGCACGTGCAAGCGATTTTCGGCCTCGTCGAACACCACCGATTGCGGACCGTCGATCACCTCGTCGGTGACTTCGTCGCCGCGATGGGCGGGGAGGCAGTGCATGAACAGCGCGTCAGGTTTTGCAAGCGACATCAGCCTGGCGTTGACCTGGTAAGGTTTCAAGAGATTGTGGCGGTGCTCGCCGTCCTTGTCGCCCATCGAGAACCAGGTATCGGTGACGACGCAATCGGCGCCGCGCACGGCGGCTTCCGGATCGTTGCCGAGCACGATCGGCGCCTGGGTTGCCTTGATCCAGTCCCGCATCGCCTTGTTGGGTGCTAGCTGCGGCGGCGTTGCGATATTCAACTTGAACCTGAACCGCTCCGCCGCATGCGCCCACGAGGCCAGCACATTGTTGTCGTCGCCGCTCCAGGCCACGGTGCGGCCCTCGATCGGCCCGCGATGTTCCTCGTATGTCATCAGATCGGCCATCACCTGGCAGGGATGGGAGCGCCGCGTCAGGCCGTTGATGACGGGCACGGTCGCGTGCGCGGCGAGTTCCAGAAGAGCGTCATGGTTGAGAATGCGGATCATGATGGCGTCGACATAACGCGACAGCACGCGCGCGGTGTCGGCGATGGTCTCGCCGCGGCCGAGCTGCATTTCCGCTCCCGTCAGCATGATGGATTCGCCGCCGAGCTGGCGCATGCCGACATCGAACGACACCCTCGTCCGGGTCGAGGGTTTTTCGAAGATCATCGCCAGCGTCTTGCCTTGAAGCGGCTCCTTAGGCTTCTCGCCCTCCTTCTTCGAGGCCTTCAGCGTGGCCTTCATGGCCACGCTCGCCGCGAGCATGTTGCGAAGCTCCTTGGTCGGGATCTCGTTGAGGTCGAGAAAATGACGCAGTGCCTTGCTCATTGCGTGGCCGCCTGTTTCGACTTGTCGCCGGAAAGCGCCGTACAGGCGCGCTCGAGCCGCTGCACGCCCTCCTCGATCTCGGCCTCGGTCACGATCAGCGGCGGCAGCAGCCGTACCACGTTTTCGCCGGCGCCGACGGCGAGCAAATTCTGTTCGCGCAGCGCCGTCACCAGATCGGCGGACGGCACCACCGCTTTCACGCCGATCAACAAGCCCTCGCCGCGGACTTCCGCCAGCACGGCCGGATGGCGATCGACCACCGAGGCAAGCTTCTGCTTGAGCAGCAGCGACATCTTCTGTACGTGCTCGAAGAAACCGGGCTTGAGCATCACGTCCAGCACGGCGTTGGCAGCCGCGACCGCGAGCGGGTTGCCGCCGAATGTCGAACCGTGCGTGCCGGGGGTCATGCCGGTCGCCGCATCGGCGGTCGCCAGGCACGCTCCGATCGGAAAACCGCCGCCGAGCGCCTTGGCGAGCGACATCACGTCGGGGGCGACGCCAAGCCGCTTGTAGGCAAAGAGTTCGCCGGTGCGGCCCATCCCGGTCTGCACCTCGTCAAAGATCAGCAGCAGGCCGTTGTCGTCGCAGAGCTGACGCAACGCCTTGTAGAAGGCATGAGGCGCGGCGCGCACGCCACCCTCTCCCTGCAGCGGCTCGATCAGGATGCCGGCCGTCTGCGGCCCGATAGCCTTTTTCACCGCTTCGAGATCGCCGAGCGCCACCTGATCGAAACCGTCCATCGGAGGGCCGAAGCCTTCGAGATATTTGGCCGAGCCGGTTGCCGCCAGCGTCGCCAGCGTGCGTCCGTGGAACGCGCCCTCGAAGGTGACGATCCGGTAGCGCTCGCCTTGACCCCTGGCCGCGTGATATTTGCGCGTGATCTTGATCGCGCATTCCATCGCCTCGGCGCCGGAATTAGCGAAGAAGGCGAAGTCGGCGAAGCTTTCCTCGCACAGTCGCGCCGCCAGCCGCTCGCCGTCCGGGCTCTTGAACAGGTTCGACATGTGCCAGAGCCGGGTCGCCTGGTCCTGCAAGGCTGCGACCAGATGCGGATGACAGTGGCCGAGCGCATTCACCGCCACGCCCGAGGTGAAATCGAGATAGCGTTCGCCATTGGTGGCGATCAGCCACACGCCTTCGCCACGCTCGAAACCGAGATCCACCCTGGCAAATACCGGAAGCAGGTGCGACGTCGCATTCTTGGTCATGGCAACACCAGTGCCTCTTTTTCGAAGTTCGTGATCACATCGCGCGAGTCCCTTGCACGAACTTCGGTAAGCAAGGGACGAGAGGCGAATTGCGTCCGCGCTGCCGTTGCGATTTTGAACTTCCCAAAAGCTATTGCCGCGGCAACCACTGCAGGAAGTTCAAATCGGCGCGATCGGAAAATAAAACGTGCCGCCTTTTCGGGGCGGCACGGAAGCAAGCATTCTATGCGCGCGGCGATTGGTGTCAACCGGTCGGCAGATGACCAGGCCGTTAACATTCGTTGCCGTGGAAGATCGCATTTGCAGGGGTTAACCGAGCGGAACATGTGGACGCCATTGATGGGGACGCTTGCGCCGGAGTCACGCCATATTGTAGCCTCTAAAACGTCGGGTACGACATCTCGTGCGGTAGTCCTGTCCCATCTAGTCGCAGCTGTTCGGCGTAAACGTTCGGGCGCGCTTTTCGCGTTCGGCGAGGGCTAAGGGATTCTGCCGGAAGGGATTTTTGAGACCATTGGCATCGCCAGCGCTGCCCGAAACCGGCCAGCGCAACGCGAGGGGAAGAGTGCGATGACGGTATTGACCTGGTCTGACGATCGTGTCGAGCAACTGAAGAAACTCTGGGAAGCCGGCCTGTCGGCGAGCCAGATCGCCGCCGAACTCGGGAATGTGACCCGAAACGCGGTGATCGGCAAAGTGCATCGGCTGGGCCTCTCCGGTCGTGCCAAGAGTCCTTCTTCGGCGGCACCGCGTCAGCGCAAGGCTCGTCCGGCCCAGCACATGATGCGGGTATCGCGTCCGGCTTCGCGCGGCAACACGGCGCTCGCCCACGCCTTCGAGGCAGAGCTGGAGCCGGATCCGATCGCCTATGACAACGTGGTGCCGTTGAGCCAGCGGCTGTCGCTTCTGGAGCTCAACGAGGCCACCTGTCACTGGCCGATCGGCGATCCCTCCAGTCCGGAATTCTTTTTCTGCGGCGGCAAGGCGCTGACCAGCCTACCCTATTGCGCGCATCACTCGCGCATCGCCTATCAGCCGGCGGGCGATCGCCGTCGCCAGTCGCCGAAGACGACGAGGTAGGATTGGCGATCATCTTGTCGTTCCCGCGAAAGCGGGAACCCATAACCACAGGCTTTCGTTGTGGCGAAAATTCTCGACCGGAGCACAATCGGTTCTGATTGAATCAGAACCGAAGCTCTAGGTTTTTATTTTGATGCGTTTTCTTCACGCGAACCGGCATCCACTTCGCTTGAAAACGCTCTCGCGAACTCTACGGATAGATTCCGCGGTATAGGTCCCGGCGTTCGCCGGGACGACATCGAGAACGTCCCCTACTCCGCCTTGGCAAACCGGTCGTCGAGCGCGTAACCGGCGCCGCGCACGGTGCGGATCGGATCCTGCTCGCGGCCGGGGTTGAGCAGCTTGCGCAAGCGCCCGATATGCACGTCCACCGTGCGCTCGTCGATGTAGATATCGCGGCCCCAGACGCTGTCGAGCAGTTGCTCGCGGCTGAACACCCGCCCGGGATGCTCGAGGAAAAATTCGAGCAGACGGTATTCTGTCGGTCCAAGATCGATCGGACGGCCGGAGCGGGCGACGCGGCGCTTCTCGCGGTCGAGCTCGATGTCGCCGTACGCCAGCACGGTGGCAAGGCGTTCGGGGCTGGCGCGACGCAACAGGCCTTTCACCCGCGCCAGCAGTTCCGGCACCGAAAACGGCTTGACGATATAATCGTCCGCACCGGTCGCCAGGCCCCTGACCCGCTCGCTTTCCTCGCCGCGCGCGGTGAGCATGATGATCGGCAGCTGTTTTGTCTCCGGTCGCGCCCGCAAGCGCCGGCACAACTCGATGCCGGACAGTCCTGGCAGCATCCAGTCGAGCACGATGAGGTCGGGCAGGCGCTCCTTCAGCCTGGTGTCCGCATCGTCACCGCGCGCGACCGTCTCCACTTCGTAGCCTTCGGCCTCGAGGTTGTAGCGCAACAACGTCGTCAGCGCCTCCTCGTCTTCGACCACCAGAATGCGCGCGCTCATGCGTAGTCTTCTCCTAACTGTTGGGGACCGTCGTGGCAAACGTCGTCATGTCGCCCTTGGGGCGCTTGTCGAGGATTTGCTGGCCTTCGATCATGTAGAAGACGGTCTCGGCGATATTGGTCGCGTGATCGCCGATCCGCTCGATGTTCTTGGCGCAGAACATCAGGTGGATGCAGAAGCTGATGTTGCGCGGGTCTTCCATCATGTAGGTCAGAAGCTCGCGGAACAGCGAGGTACAGATGGCGTCGACTTCCTCGTCGCCCTTCCACACCGTCATCGCCGCCGGCAGGTCGTGCGCGGCGTAGGCGTCGAGCACCGATTTCACCTGCGACTGCACGAGGTCGGTCATGTGTTCCAGCCCGCGGATCAGCTTCAGCGGCTGGAAATCGCTCTCCAGCGCCGCGACGCGCTTGGCCATGTTCTTGGCGAGATCGCCCATCCGTTCGAGGTCGATGGCGACCCGCATCGCGCCGACGATTTCACGCAAGTCGACCGCCATCGGCTGGCGCCGGGCGATGGTCAACACGGCGCGCTCCTCGATCACACGCTGCAGATTGTCGATGTCGACATCGGCCTCGACGACGCGCTTGCCGAGCGCGACGTCGCGGCGGATCAAGGCGTCGACGGACTCCACGATCATGCGTTCGGCAAGACCGCCCATCTCGGCAACCAGCCGGGTCAGCTCCTGAAGATCGCTGTCGAATGCCTTGGCGGTATGTTCTGAACCCATCGAATTCTCCTTAGCCGAACCGGCCGGTGATGTAGTCCTGGGTGCGCCGATCGTTCGGTGACGTGAAGATCTTGTTGGTGTCGTCGAATTCGATGAGCTCGCCGAGATACATGAACGCTGTCTTGTCCGAGACGCGCGCCGCCTGCTGCATGTTGTGGGTGACGATCGCGATAGTATAGTTCTCGGCGAGCCCCTGGATCAATTCCTCGACCTTGGCCGTGGAAATCGGGTCGAGCGCCGAGCACGGCTCGTCGAACAGGATCACTTCGGGTCGCACGGCCACGGTGCGCGCGATGCAGAGCCTCTGCTGCTGACCGCCGGACAGCGAGAGCCCGCTGGCATTCAGCTTGTCCTTGACCTCGCTCCAGAGCGCGCCGCCGCGCAGCGCATTCTCGACGCGACCATCCATCTCCGATTTGGAAATCTTCTCATAGAGGCGGATGCCGAAGGCGATGTTCTCGTAAATCGTCATCGGAAACGGCGTCGGCTTCTGGAACACCATGCCGACCCGTGCCCGCAACAGGTTGAGATCGAGTTTGGGATCGAGAATATCGGCATTATCGAGCAGCAGCTGGCCGGTGGCGCGTTGTCCGGGATAGAGATCGTACATCCGGTTGAAAATCCGCAGCAAGGTCGATTTGCCGCATCCGGACGGGCCGATGAAGGCGGTGACGCGATTGGTGCCCAGCGTTATGTCGATGTTCTTCAGCGCGTGGTGCTCGGCGTAATAAAAATTCAGACCGCGCGCGGTGACCTTGGCGGGCGCATCGCCGTGGCTTGCCGAACCAGTCATCGACAGCGACGGCGGGTTGGAAACACTCACGGATACTGAGCGGTCGTTCATTTTGCGGTCCTCTCGGCGCCGAGGATGCGGGCGCCGATGTTGAGAGCGAGTACGGTGAGCGTGATCAGCAATGCGCCGCTCCAGGCAAGCTGCTTCCAGTAGGCGTAGGGGCTCTGCACGAAATTGTTGATGGTGACTGGCAGGTTCGCCATCGTCTTGGTGAGATTGAGGCTGAAGAACTGGTTGGACAGCGCGGTGAACAGTAGCGGTGCGGTCTCGCCGGCGACGCGCGCGGTAGCCAGCAGCACCCCGGTGATCAGGCCCGATCGCGCCGCACGGTAAGCGATCCGCCGGATCACGAGCGAGCGCGGCAGGCCGAGGGCGGACGCAGCCTCGCGCAGCGGGTTGGGTACCAGCAGCAACATGTCTTCGGTGGTGCGCAGCACGACCGGAATCACGATCACGGCGAGCGCCAGCGAGCCCGCCAGCGCCGAGAACCCGCCCATCGGCACCACGATGGCGCCGTAGATGAACAGGCCGATGATGATCGACGGCGCGCTCAGCAGGATGTCGTTGATGAAGCGGATCACCGGCGTGAGGCGATCGTTCCTGCCGTATTCGGCGAGATAGGTTCCGGCAAACAGGCCGAGCGGCGCGCCGACGCCGACCCCGATCACGGTCATGATCACGGAGCCCGTGATCGCGTTCAGCAAGCCGCCTTCGTTCGATCCCGGCGGCGGCGTGTTCTGGGTGAAGAGCTCGAGGTTGAGGCCCTTGATGCCGTTGAAGAACAGCGTGAACAGGATCAGCGCGAGCCAGGTCACGCCGAACAGCGCGGCACCGTAGCAAAGCCCGCGGATGACGAAATCGCTGCGGCGCCGCGACCGGTATATCGGGTTCATGCTATTTCCCCGCCTTCTTTTCCAAGCGCAGCAGCATCAAGCGCGCAGCTGAAAGCACCATGAAGGTCAGCACGAACAGTAACAGGCCAAGCAGAATGAGCCCGGATTGGTGCAGGCCGTCGCTTTCGGCAAATTCGCTGGCGATCGCGGCTGAAATCGTGGTGCCCGGTGCGAAGATCGAGGACGAGATGCGGAAGGAATTGCCGATGATGAAGGTGACGGCCATGGTTTCGCCGAGCGCGCGCCCGAGCGCCAGCATGATGCCGCCGATGACGCCGACGCGGGTATAGGGGATCACCACGTTGCGAACCACTTCCCAGGTGGTGCAGCCGATCCCGTAGGCGGCCTCCTTGAGAACCGGCGGGACTGTCTTGAACACGTCGACCGAGATCGCCGTGATGAATGGAAGCACCATGATCGCAAGGATCAGCGCCGCGTTGAACAGGCTGAGATAGGACGGCGGGCCGGCGAATACCGCGCCAAGGACAGGCACGCCGTCGAACAGGCGGATCATGAACGGCTGGAACGTATAGGCCAGGAACGGACCCAGCACGAAGAAGCCCCACATGCCGTAGATGATCGAAGGAATGCCGGCGAGCAGTTCGATGGCAATTCCGATCGGCCGGCGCAGCCATTGCGGGCAAAGCTCGGTGAGAAAGATCGCAATGCCAACACCGACGGGAATCGCGATCAACATCGCAATGAAGGAGGTCACGAGCGTACCGTACATCGGACCAAGCGCGCCGAGCACCGGCGGATCGGCCGATGGCGCCCAGCGCTGCGACCACAGGAAGGCGATGCCGTACTGCTTCATCGCCGGCAAGGCGCCAACGATCAGCGAGAGAATGATGCCGCCGAGGATGAGCAGGACCGAGATCGCGCAGGCGCGGGTGATCCAGTAGAATGTGGTGTCACCGAGCTTGAAAGCGCTGAGCGCCTTGGCACGATCGTAAGTTCCGGCGGCTTCCATTGCCTCGCTTTGAATGGCCATGTCTGCCACGCCGATTTCCCTCTTGTGTCGTCAAAGGCTGCGAACGTCGCTTCTTTCAAAAGCGAAGATCGAACCATTCGGCCGTGTTCTCGTCCCGGGCGCAGGGCTGGAATTCAACCTTTGCCGAAAGCGGCCGCGCTGAATTCCAGACTTGCGTGTCTTGGTTGCCTGTCCGGACGCACCCGGCCAGGCAGTCTGCTTGCGATCAGCTCTTGATATCCGACGACCAGGTCTTTTCGATCAGCTTGACCACCGATTCCGGCATCGGAATGTAGTCGAGTTCCTCGGCCATCTTGCCGCCCTTGGCGAAAGCCCATTTGAAGAACTTGACGGCTTCGGCGGAGGCGGCCTTATCGGCCGGTTCCTTGTGCATCAGAATGAAGGTTGCCGCCGTGATGGGCCAGGACTGCTCGCCCGGCTGATCGGTGAGGATCACGTAATAGCCCGGCGCTTTCGCCCAGTCGGCATTGGAAGCCGCCGTTTGGAACGCTTCCACGGTCGGCTGCACGGCCTTGCCTGCCTTGTTGACCAATCCCGCGTAGGTCAGCTTGTTCTGCTTGGCATAGGCATATTCGACGTAGCCGATCGAATTCCTGGTCTGGCTGATATTGCCGGATACGCCCTCATTGCCCTTGGCGCCGACGCCCGCCGGCCATTCCACTGCGGTGCCCGAACCGACCTTGGTCTTCCACTCCGGGCTCACCTTGGAGAGATAGTCGGTGAAGTTGAAGGTCGTGCCCGAACCGTCAGAGCGGCGAACCACGGTGATCGCTTCGCTTGGCAGCTTGGCGCTCGGATTGAGCTTCTTGATCGCCGGATCGTCCCACTTGGTGATCTTGCCGAGATAGATGTTGGCGAGCGTTTCGCCGTCGAACACCAGTTCACCGGCCTTGATCCCCTCGAGATTGACGACCGGAACGATGGCGCCCATCACCATCGGCCACTGCACCAAACCATCCTTCGCGAGCTGCTCCGACTTGAGCGGCATGTCGGTCGCTCCGAAGGTCACGGTCTTGGCTTCGATCTGCTTGATGCCGCCGCCCGAACCGATCGACTGATAGTTCAGCCCGTTACCGGTCTCCTTCTTGTAGGCGTCAGCCCATTTTGAATAGATAGGGAACGGGAACGTCGCGCCCGCTCCGGTAATGTCGGCGGCGAATGCCGATGTCGACGCGGCGACCAGGCCGGCAGCGACGATCGTTTTCATCAAATTCATTGCTGGTCTCCATCTCGTAAGCCAAGCGCTCACGACGCCCGTTTAGGAGCGGTCGGTGCCGCTTTTACGAAGGTTTGATGACAGTCGGATGACGAGATCAAGCCATTGGAAATGCTTCGATTTCAACCTGAAGCCGGAGTTTTGGCTTGGGGAAAGCAGGCGGTGAAGGTGGCGCCGTTTTTCAGCGCACTTTCGATCAAAAGTCGGCCGCGATGGCGGTTAACGATATGTTTGACCAGCGATAATCCGAGCCCGGTTCCGCCTTGCGCGCGGCTGTCGCCGACATCCACGCGATAGAATCTTTCGGTGAGCCGCGGCAGGTGTTCGGGTGCAATGCCGGGGCCGAAATCGCGCACCATCACCCGCACCTCGGGCACGCCCTCACCCGAAACCGCCATGGTGAGGGAGACGATGACCTTGCCGCCGGAAGCACCATATTTCAGCGCGTTTTCGATCAGGTTCTCGAACACGCGCAGCAACTCCTCGCGGTCGCCGGCGATCCAGACCGGCTGCTCAGGCAGATCGATATCGATGACGACCTGTCGCTCGCGGGCGAGCGGTTCGAGCCCGTCTGCGACCGTGCGAATGATCGGAACAATGTCCACCAGCGTGTCGGGGCGGACATGCGCGGAAAGTTCCACCCGCGAGAGCGACAACAGGTCGTCGATCAATCTCGCCATCCGCGTCGCCTGGATATGCATGATGCCGAGGAATCGCTCGCGCGCCCTCGGGTCGTCCCTGGCTGGTCCCTGCAGGGTATCGATAAAACCGGACAGCGCTGCCAGCGGTGTACGCAGCTCGTGACTGGCGTTGGCGACGAAATCGGCGCGCATCTCCTCGACGCGGCGCAACGGCGTCAGGTCGTGAAAGGTCATCAACATGCATTTGTCGGTGCCGCCGAACAGCGTCGGTACCGGAACCGGGGTGATGATCAGTTCCATCCAGCGGTCGACCGGCACGTGATCGAGGTAGGTCGCGCGGCGGGCTTCGGCGGTCGCGATCGCTTCGCGCAGCGCGGTGATGATCTCGGGCGAACGCAACGCAAACTGGGCAAGCTCGTTCCTGCGCAACGCCGGCGCCAACTGCGCTGCCGCGGCGTTGAGATGAATGACGCGGCCGGTGCGATCGAGCAGCACGGCGGGATCCGGCATGCCGGCGACCACGGCGCTGACCGCAGCGGTCTCGATCGGGTTGACGCCCCGGACGTCCTCACGAGACGCCGAGACGTCGTGCAGGCGCCACGGCACCAGCGCGGCGGCGGCGATGCAGACGAAAATGGCGGCGGCACGGACCGGCGACAATTCGCCGAATATGACGACGGCTGAAAGCGCGAGTGCGGCGGCGAGCAAAATGATGGCCGAATGCCTCAGCCGGTCCGGCCAAGGCGAAAACAAGGAAGAGGGAGAATCGTCTATTGCCATCAAACCGGAGCTCCGATTCCGAAGTTCGCTAGTGGAGTGGATTTGATATTCGCTACCCGGCGAATCGCACGCTCTCAAAGTCGAATGTCAGATCCTAAACCCCACCTGAATCCTAACGTCCGGATTACGATTACAACGTCAGGAACCGGTGTCCTTTCGCTCCCGGACGTAGACGGCTTCACGCTGCGGCTCGGCCGGCGCCGCCGACGTCGCCTGCCGCAGCCGCTTGAGACGCGCCCCCAGGATAACCTCCCGAAACGTCAATAAGATTACAGATATGACGAACGGCGCAATATAGTAGAGGAGGCGGAACAGCAGCATTCCCGCGAGCAGGTCTTCCCGGTCCATCTGCCACAGGCCGACCAGCATGGCGGCATCGAACACGCCGAGCCCGCCCGGGGAATGGCTGGCAAAGCCCAGCAGGGTCGCCGAGACGAAAATCACGGCGACCACGACGAAGCCGAGATTGGGGTCATCCGGCACAAGCTCGTACATCGCAAGCGCACAGAAACCGAGATCGAGGATGCCGATCGCGATCTGCAGCAGCGTCAGCGGTCCGCCCGGCAGCACCACTGTCCAGGGTCCCCGGCCGACCTTGCGCGGCTTCACCCAGACCCAGGCCACGTACCCCAGCAGTGCGATGATGGTGGCGACCGCAGCCGTGCGGTTGAACCAGGCCGGGAGTTGATCGATCGAAGCGGCGGCTTCCGGATGATAGGCAATGCCGAGCCCGAGGACCGCGGCGTTGCCGAGCCAGAAGGTGAGGCCTGCGAGAAAGCAGATCTTGGCGACGTCGATCGCGTTCAGCCCCCAGGCCGAATAGATGCGATAGCGCACCGCGCCGCCGGTAAAGACGCTGGCACCGACGTTATGCCCGATCGAATAGCTGGTGAAGGCTGCAAGCGCGGTGATCCGATAGGGGAGGTCGCTTCGACCGATCGCGCGAACCGCAAACAGGTCATAGAAGGTCAGAGTGAAATAGCCTGCGGCCACGAACACTGCCGCCAGCGCAATCGAGCGCGGCTCGGTGCTCTTGATGGCCTCGATCACCTCGTTGACGTCGATGCCGCGGAGCATGTGGTAAAGCACGTAGCAAGCGATCCCGATGACCGTAACGCTGATCGCAACGCCCATCTTGTGCAGGATTTGTCTGTGGCGCAGAAACAAGACCGTTCTGCGTATTGATTCCAGCATCTCGACCTCGAATTACGATCCCTCGATCATGGCGTCGGCGCGGTCATTGCCGCCGGCGGAACCAGGCTCGCGCACCAGTGCGGTGGATTTGACATTCGCTTGTAGCATCGCCGCGAGTCCTCATAGCGAATGTCAAATCCAAAACCGCACTCAAATTCTACTCGCCAGTGTCCCATTGGTTCTGACATTCGTAAAAGCCCTCGCTGCGACATGGTACGGATTTCAGAGCCAGGACACTGGGCCTCCTGTGGTAGCTTGTTTTGAGGCTGAGTGGAATTCGGTTGATAGGAATAAGGCGCGCTCGCTCAACATATTAGAGGGATCGGCGACGGCGGAATGCGCCCTTTTGCTGCATTCACTCCGGCAAGGACGAATTCCAGCAACGCGAGCCTGCATTGAAAGGATCGTCTTCACGAGTTCATGCGATCGGTTTTGAGGTCAGGCGCTGGAAAACCAGCAGATCGAGCGACGGCGCCTCGCCGACGAGGCCTGTCAGCAAGGCATGGACCTGGCCACGGTGATGGGTCTGGTGATTGAACCAATGCGCCAGCGCCGGGGCCAGTTGAGATACGAACTCCTCGGGCGAGGAGAGGCGGCGGTACTTGAACGTTCTCGCGAGATCCGCCTCATCGAGGCGATCGATAAAATCGACGATCCGCCGGTCCTCGGCCTCGCGCGCGGCGCGCAATTCGTCGAATGTCTCGAACAGTATTGCGTCCAGCCGATCCGGCGCATCGCCTTCGCCAGTAATCCGCCGCATCCAGATCCGGTCCATCGCGAGCAGGTGGTTGAGGGTGCCGTGGACAGATTTGAAAAAGGCGCCGCGATCGGCGCGGTATTGCTCGGGCGTGAGCCGCGCCGCGGCCGCGTACAGTTGCAAGTTGGCCCACACGTTATAGCGAGCGAACACGCGATAATGAGCTGTCGGAGTGATGGTCATGTCAGTTGCCCGCGATCATCCGAAGTTTCAGGTTCCCTTTGCATTGCCGGACAGCACCCGATCGCGCAGCCACGATCCCGCCGAACAGCCGACCAGGTAAAGTGCGAACATGATCAGGCCGAGGTCGAGCCAATAGCCGGGGCGGCCGGGGACGATGCGGGCCAGCGCCGCTCCGATCAAGGCTGCCACCAGGACTGCCAGCACGCGTGCCGTCCGTTTCGATACGCCCTGGCCACGATGGACCACCGCGATCCAGCCCATCGCAAAACCCAATAGCAGCGATCCCAGCAGCCAACCCCAGTAAAATGTCGCCAGGTAGACCATCGCTATTCCTTCACCACGAATTCGATGCGGCGGTTCTGCGCCTTGCCCTCTTCGGTGTCGTTGGTCGCGACGGGCTGGGTGCTGCCCAAGCCGACCGCGGTGAATCTGCCCGCGGGCAATCCGGCCTTCACCAGATAGTCCACGACCGCCTGGGCCCGTTTTTCGGAGAGCGACTGGTTGGCCGCGGCATCGCCGACGGCGTCGGTGTGTCCCTCAACCTCGATATTCGCGTTCGGACAACGCAGCGCGGTCTCGATCAGGCGATCGAGCAATCCGCCGGAATCCGGATCGAGGGTGGAGCGAGCGGTTTCGAACCGGATGGTTCCCTTCCCGAGCAGTTCGGAAAACAGCTGCTGACAAACGGTCGCATCGACCGGCGCGGCCGCGGGCTTCACCGAAATGTCCGCCTTCACCTGCCAGCCCTGCGGAAAATCCTTGAGCAGATTGTTGCGTATCTGGCCAGGCGCCGCATCGTAGAATGCATCGCCCGCAAGTTTCACCTCGCGGTCGGACACGACCAGCGTGCCGGTCGACAGGCGCGACAGCGCACCGAGCGCCGGAATCACCGCGCCGGCGAATCCGGAAGGCGCCCCAACGCTGGTCTTGAGATTGTCGACGACTTTTTCGCTGAAGAATTTGCGGCCCGCCGCCGCAACGATCGCGCCGTGGGTATTGTTGTCGGGCACGTATCCCGTGAGCGTCAGCGTCACCGCGACCGGATCCTTGTAGGCCTGAAAAATGTAAGGGGGCGCCTTGATTTCGTTGGCGGCGACCGAATATCCCTCGGGGAGATTTTTCAGCGCGGCCGCGATGGCTTCCCGCCCTCCGAGGTCGCGTGCCATACCGGAAAGACTGACCTTGTCGTCTGAAATCGTGATTTTGCCGTCCTTCAGCTTGCTGACCTGATCGACCAGCAGCAGAGCCGCACTGTCGAAGCCTTTCGGCGCACCCCGCGCCAGGTTCATCTGATCGACCACCTCGACGCCGCCAAGCGATGCGCGCGCCGCCTCCATCAACCTGCTTCTGGATGCGGGCAAAGGTGAACTGCCCGACAGCGTCACTCTTGCGACGTCTCGTTCGGCCGACCAGACGAACGGCGCGGCTTCGGGAACGAGGCGGGTTTCGTCATTGACAAGCCGTACTCCGGGCACGGCCTGTACCGAAGCCACCGCGCCGCGACGGCCCTGTTCGGAAAAGGCATCCGCGACCAAGGTGACGTCGCGCCCATCGACCGCGATCCTGCCCTTGTCGAGTACGGTATCCTTAAGGGCGGCGGCGGAACGGGCGCCAAGGTCGGATTCCAGCGGCGCGGTACTCGTCCATGCTGCGATAGCCCAAAGGATAACCAGCGGAATAAGGCCCGGCCACCACTTGCTGCTCCACCTGAAAAGTCCGCCCATTCGATGTCCCGCGGCGCCTTACGCCCATTTTCCGAAGTTTCAGCGAAGATATCCGCGACCAGAACTTCGTAAAACAGGGGCGCTGGCAACACTCTGATCCTGTGCCTTTTTTCAGGTCCTAGGCACGAAAGAGAACGCCAGGGACATCCAACCGTCAGCACCGGAAACAGAGAGAAAACAAACCCTTGGGGGGCTGTCAAACCCGAAATCACCGGGAATGGTAAAGCAAGGCGGTGGTTCAAATAACCGTTTGTTCAGTGGTGTCCCGCTAGTGTCCCGCCCAAACCGGCAAAACCCTCACCGATGAAGCAGTTACGCAACAACGTCATCCGCGCCGGACTGGAAGCGCTTTATCTCACCGGTGCGCATCATCTGCTTCGCCCGATCTTTGCCGGCGTCGGCACCATCTTCACGCTGCACCATGTCCGGCCGCCCCGCGACGGCGAATTCCAGCCCAATCGTCATCTGGAGGTGGCGCCCGAATTCCTGCGCGCGATGCTTTCGCATCTTCGCTCGCGCGACATCGACATCATCACGATGGACGAATTGCATAGGCGGCTGCGCGAACGCAATTTCTCGCGGCGCTTCGCCTGTTTCACCTTCGACGACGGCTATCGTGACAACAGGGATTTCGCGCTTCCGATCATGCGGGAATTCAAGGCCCCGTTTACGGTGCATGTGGCAAGCGATTTCGCCGAAGGTGTCGGCCGCCTGTGGTGGATCGCGCTGGAGGCCGCGATCATGAGGGCTCATTCGATCGAAGTCGGGATCGGCCGCGGTGTCACTCGCCTTGACACCTCGACGCCTTCCGCCAAGCAGGCCGCGTTCGACCGCCTGCACGATCACCTGCGCCGCTTGCCCGGGCGGCATGATCTTGAACGCGAAATCGACGCGCTGTGCACGCGTCATGGCATCGACCAGGCGGCGATCTGCCGCGAGTGCTGCATGTCGTGGGACGAGCTGAAATTGGTGGCGAACGAGCCCCTCGTGGAAATCGGCGCGCATTCGGTGTCGCATTGCAATCTGGCCATGCAGGACGAGGAGACCGCGCGAGGCGAGATGGCGACCAGCCGCGAGCGGATCGAAAACGCGTTGCAGCAGCCGGTGGCCCATTTCGCCTATCCCTTTGGCGACAAGTACGCAGCCGGAGGGCGCGAATTCGCGCTGGCGCAGGCGTGCGGATTCAAGACCGCGGTGACGACGCGGCCGGGCATGATCTTTGCCGAAAGCGCAGGCCATCTGACCGCGCTCCCGCGGGTCTCGCTCAACGGCAACTATCAGGACAAACGCATCCTGCCGGTGCTTACCTCGGGTGCGGCGACCGCGATGTGGAACGGTTTCCGGCGCATCGACGCGGCTTAAAGCATGATCCGGAAAAGTGGGAACCGGTTTTCCGAAAAGATCATGCTTCAACAAAAACCTAAAGCGCGATGGTCGATTAGACCTCATCATCCGCGTTAGTGCACCTCAACCCCTGTTCGCCCTCCTCATGCTGGGGAGCGCGCGCTCATGGGCGTCTCGAAGCGTAGGCCGCCCTCTCCTTCGAGACGGCGCTTTCGCGCCTCCTCAGGCGGAGGACGGAATTGCTGTTGCTTGACTTCAACGTCTGCCGCGATCAAACCTCGGCCAAACCAAGGGAGAGATCGCATGTTCAAGGATCTGTTTTCGCTTCACGGCCGCGTCGCGCTGGTGACCGGCGGCTCGCGCGGCATCGGCAGGATGATCGCAGCGGGATTTCTCAGCGAGGGTGCAGCGAAGGTCTACATCACAGCGCGCAAGGCGGGGCCTTGCGAAACCACGGCGAAGGAGCTTGCGGCCGAATATGGCGGCGAATGCATCGCACTGCCGATCGACATCTCGTCCCTGGCCGGCATCCAGATGCTGGCCGGCGAGATCAGGAAGCGCGAAGCAAAACTCGACATTCTCGTCAACAATGCCGGCACCGCATGGGGCGCGGATTTCGACGAATTCCCGGAAAGCGGCTGGGACAAGGTGATGAACCTCAACGTGAAGACCCCGTTCTTCCTCACCCAAGCGCTCGCAGGCCTCCTGCGCGCCGCCGCCAGCAGGGAGAGGCCCGCCAAGGTGATCAACATCGCCTCGATCGACGGCATTTTCGTCAACCCGCTCGAAACCTATTCCTATGCCGCGAGCAAATCGGGGCTTATTCACCTGACGCGCCGGATGGCCGCAAAGCTGATCGGCGACCACGTCGTGGTGTCGGCGATCGCGCCGGGGCCGTTCAAGTCGGACATGAACCGCGCCGCCCGTGATCACGCCGAGCAGGTGGCAGAGAACGTGCCGGCGGGGCGCATCGGCACGGAGGAGGACATGGCGGGCGCTGCGATCTATCTCGCCTCGCGCGCCGGCGATTACGTGGTCGGCGCCACCATCGCGGTCGATGGCGGCATCGTCTATGCCAATCCCGGCCTGAAGGGCGACGGCTGGGATAGTTGAGGAGAGAGACGGTCGTTCCGGCCAAGCAAGCAGAGCGAGCTGAGCCGGGACCATAACTACGACCGTTCGTTGGTGCTATTCAGAACGAAGCGAAAGGACATGCCCGGTGGAGCAAATTATGAGAACTTCGCCTAGGGCATATGCTCATAAATCCGCTCATGCAGGTGCTGGCGTGAGCGATGTCCGCTTTACCCTCAGAAGCAGAGATCGCAGAAGCACCAGCGCGTGTCCGCTAAGGCCAATTCCTGACGTTGGTGCACTTGCGACCGAGTGACCCGGGTATCTGTTCCAGGCCTATCGCTGCCAAAGACGAAACCTGATAACTTTGGGGACACGGTCTTCGGCTGATGCTGAGATGAGGTTTTCTCTCATCAGGAGGCTGCTTTGAGGATGCGACTGTTTCTTGCTGCGCTAGCAGCCGCGCTTCTGCTCCCAGCGCATGCCGCTAATGCGCAAGGGGGAAGCGTTCACAAAGTTGGCGTCATTCTGCAGGGCGGTTCGTGGTACGAGGTGATCGAAGGACTGCGAGATGGTCTGAAGCGGCTCGGCTTTGAGGAAGGCAAGCAGTACGCTCTGAATATCCGCGACACGCACGGTGAACTGCAGACTGTGGAGCGGGAAGCTAGAGCCCTAGAGCAGCAACAGGTGGAACTGCTCTATACGCTTTCTGCGTCCGTTACCGTGGCAGCCAAGCGCGGGACGAGCAAAACACCAATTGTCTTTGTGTCGGGAACAAATCCTGTCGCCGTCGATCTGGTTGAGTCGATTCCAAAACCGGGAGGAAGGCTCACTGGGGTTCAGTTCCGTGCGACCGACCTTACAGGAAAACGCCTTGAGATGCTGCTTGAAATTGCACCGAGCGTGCATCGGGTAGTGACGTTCTACGATCCGCAAAATCCGGCCGCACGCGAATCAGCGCACGAGGCCCGAGAGGCGGCGCAGAAGCTCAATTTAGAGCTCGTAGAGCGGCACGTTGGCTCAGTTTCTCAGCTCCAGAAAGTGCTGGAAGCTTTCAAAGGTGAAGAGGCGGATGCGGTGATTGCCATTTCCGACGCAATGGTCGATAGCCATATCCAATATATCATCGAAATGGCCAATGATCTGAAGTTGCCCACAATGCTGTATGATGCCGGGGCGGTTGCCAAAGGTGGTCTTGCCACCTACGGCGCTGACTATAAGGAGGTTGGCCGGCTTACCGCCAAATACGTTCATCGGATCCTTCAAGGCGCAAAACCCGCGGACTTTGCCGTGGAAGGAGCAGACAAGCTCTCGCTGGTGATCAACCTGAAGACGGCCAAACAGCTAGGGATAAAGATTCCGGAATCCCTGCTCGCCCGCGCCGACAAGATCATCGAATAGCGATGCGCGATCACACGTGGTAAGTGGGTTGTATCTCGCCATACCTTGCAAGCGGACGTCCGAGCTGTCACCCGCTACGTCTGCCTTGGGTCAAAAGGCACCTGCAAGAGCGAAAGGCGCCCCAACCCCGCTCTTCGCGCTCCGCTCAGATCGACCTCGCTCGCCTCGGACCCCACCGCTAACGCGGAGGGAGAAGTGTCTCAACTCTCGATCTTCACATATTCGAAGTCGCCCGGCTTGTTGTCGATCCCGACCTTGGGCGGCGCAATCCAGGGTGCGAATTCGCCGACGTCCCGCACCGGCTTCATCAATGAGGTGATGAAGTCGCCGTCATCGGTTGACGGCAACCACTCGTTCCTTCGCTTCTTCCAGGTGGCATCGTCGACCAGCACGCCCTCCGGGGAAGCGTGGACGTCCCTGAATTCGCCGATGGCGCGGTGGAACGCCACGTTCGGCAGCGCCAGCTTGAAGTCGTAGCCTGCGAGCGAAATGATCTTGTTCCAGCGCAGCAACCCCTTGACGCAGTCCTGGGTGTAGTCGTCGCGCAGGCGCATGTTGAGCGCGGTCAGCGCCGGCTCGTCGACCCGTCTGATCTTGCCGTCCACCAGCTTGAGCACCGGATAGGTGTCGTGCTGCAGTCGGTGATCGTCCTTGATCTGGGTCTCGTGGTAGCGGCCCTTGATGCCCGCATTGAAGGAATTCGCCGCATTGGTGGAGACTTCCGAGCCGAACAGGTCGAGCGAAAGCGAATAGTGCAGGTTCAATTTCTTCTGAATGGTCGGAAGATCGATCACGCCCAGCGCGCGGACTTTTGCGATATCGTTGGGATCGGTAATGCCGGCTGCCTTCATCGCCTCGCAGGTCCGCTGCACGACGCGGCTGATGCCGGTCTCGCCGACGAACATGTGATGGGCTTCCTCCGTCAGCATGAAACGGCAGGTGCGCGACAGCGGATCGAAGCCGGACTGCGCGAGCGAGTGCAACTGCATCTTGCCGTCGCGGTCGGTGAAATAGGTGAACATGAAGAATGACAGCCAGTCCGGCGTCGCCTCGTTGAAGGCCCCCAGCATGCGAGGGCTGTCGGCGTCGCCGGAACGACGACGCAACAACTCGTCGGCCTCTTCGCGGCCGTCGCGGCCGAAATATTTCTGCAGCAGGTAGACCATCGCCCAGAGATGGCGGCCTTCCTCGACATTGACCTGGAACAGGTTGCGCATGTCGTAAAGCGAGGGTGCGGTCTTGCCGAGATGGCGCTGCTGTTCGACGGATGCAGGTTCGGTGTCGCCCTGGATCACGATCAGCCGGCGCAGCATCGCGCGATATTCACCGGGCACCTCCTGCCATGCCGGCTCGCCGTAATGTTCGCCGAACGGAATGACGCGATCCTCTTCCTGCGGCGCGAGCAGGATGCCCCAGCGGTATTCCGGCATCCTGACATAGTCGAACTTGGCCCAGCCGCGCGGATCGACCGAATAGGCGGTGCGCAAATAGACCAGCGACTGCTGGAAGCCCACAGGCCCCATGTCGCTCCACCAGTTCATGTAACCGGGGTGCCAGCCCTCCAGCGCCTTGAGCACCTGCCGGTCCTCGCTGAGATTCACGTTGTTGGGAATCTTGGTCGAATAATCGACATTCATGATGTTGACGTTCATCGAGGCCTCCCTGCTGGGACCAATTTCCTTTGAAGGGTGAATAGCGAATGGCGAGTAGCGAATGGAAAGGCGGCAACTATTCGCTGTTTCGCTACTCCCTCTTCGCTAAACTCTGGTCGTATCGAAATGCGCCTTCTGGCCGGTGCCGTAGCGGCGCAGCGCGCCGTCCTCGCCGACCGCGTTGGGGCGCTGGAAGATCCAGTTTTGCCACGCGGTCAGGCGCGAGAAGATCTTCGATTCCATGGTTTCGGGCCCGACGAAGCGCAGATTGGCTTCCATGCCGGTGAGGCCGTCGGGCGAAAAACTGGTGCGCTCCTCGAAAAACACCCTGATCTCGTCATCCCAATCGATGTCATCGAGGGCAAAGGTGACAAGGCCAAGCGCCTCAGCTTCCTCCGCATCGAGGGCCTCGCCGATCCGCGCTTGCGCACGCTCCAGATCCGATGGCTGCGCCTGGAAGCGCGACTGCAGCCGCGTCAAACCGTGGCTCATCGGATAGGCGCCGAAATTCATCGCCGTGAGTTCGATGGTCGGCGGCGGGCGGTTGTCGCCCTGCCGCGAGCCGATCAGCATGTAGGAGCGGTCGGCCGCGAACACGAGTTCGGCCAGCGTACCGACAAAGCACGAGCCCGGTTCGACCAGCGTCACCAGCGTGCGCGAGGTGACGTCGATGCGTTTGAACACGCGTTTGAGGTATTGCCTGATCTCGTTGACCAGCCAGTGAGACTTGTTGGCTTCCAGAAATGCGTCACAGGCAAGCACGTTGGCACGGTCGCCATGCGACTTGAATACCAGCATGCCGATTTCAAGCTCGTTGAGGCGCAAATGCAGGATGGCGTCATCGAGTTCGCGCGCCACTTGCAGCGGCCAGAACGCGGCGCCTTGCGCGATCAGGCCGTCGATGTCGGAGGGTGGCGGCGCCTCGTCCGCCTTGATCGAAATGGTGGCGATGCGCGCCGCACGGTCGATTTCGACGCCGACAAAACCATAACGGATGCTGCTGCCGTCGATGCTGCGCGAAAGCGGCGTCAGCGAAATTCCCTCTCCCGCACCGTTGCGGCGCGAGGCGGCGGCGAATTCCCTGGCGCGTTCGGCGACTTTTGCCTCCAGCTTGCTGTTCGGCACGATCTCGTCCACCAGCCGCCACGCGACAGCCCGCTTGCCCTTGATGCCTTCCTCGATAGTGCAGAAATAATCGGCGTGGTCGCGCCGGACCTTGCGCTTGTCGACGACGCGCGTCAGTCCTCCTGTGCCCGGCAACACCGCCAGCAGCGGCACTTCCGGCAAGGCGACCGCAGCCGAGCCGTCGTCGGCGAGGATGATGTGGTCGGTCGCAAGCGCCAATTCGTAGCCGCCGCCGGCCGCGGTGCCGTTGACCACGGTGATGAAACGCTGCCCGGAATTTTCCGATGAATCCTCGAGCCCATTGCGCGTCTCGTTGGTGAATTTGCAGAAATTGACCTTGTGCGCGTGGGCGGCGCCGGCCAGCATTCGGATGTTGGCGCCTGCACAGAATACGCGGTTCTTGCCAGAGCGCAGCACCACCACCTTCACGGCGGGATGTTCGAAGCGCAGCCGCTGCACCGCATCGGCAAGTTCGATGTCGACGCCGAGATCGTAGGAATTGAGCTTGAGCTGATAGCCCTCGAACAGCCCGCCATTCTCGT
>Ga0306920_100000962_pt1 | contig 35149 bp, 30 predicted proteins | sample flu12Cox44000170_FD_204666 | JGI IMG/M metagenome (GOLD analysis project Ga0306920, IMG submission 204666) | Lab enrichment of tropical soil microbial communities from Luquillo Experimental Forest, Puerto Rico - flux4day.12C.oxic.44.000.170 (v2)... | ecosystem: Environmental > Terrestrial >...
GCGTGAGCTGGCGCGTCCTCGCCGGCGGGCCGATCCACATCGGCGACCTCGCGGAATGCTCGTGCCCCCTGGCGAGATCACCACGAGCCTGCCGGGCTAGGCTGCCTGTGCCTCGGCGACGCCCCCCTGGGCTTGCGTGACGCGATCGGGTATGTGCAGGAAGAAAGCGCACACCAAGGCGGCAACCAGGCTCAACAACGCCAAGCCATAGAGGCCCCCGGCAAAGTTGCCCGTCAAATCCTTCATGTAGCCTACGTAATAGGGTCCGACCGTCCCGCCAAGATTGCCGATCGAGTTGATCCAAGCGAACCCGGCACCGGCCAACGCCGTGCCGCTCAAGAACATCGGCGGCATGGCGAAAAACGGCCCCTTGGAGCCATAAAAGCCGATCGCGGCAAGCGACATGCCGACCAGGGCCCACCAGGTGCCCATTTGATACCCGGCGAGCACCAAGCCGCCGGTCGAGAGCACGCAGGCGACAAGCAGGTTCCAGCGCCGCTCGTTCATTGCATCGGAGAGGCGACCCCAGACCACCATGCCGATGCCGCCGCAGATGTAGGGGATCATGGTGAGCCAGCCGACCTCCATGTTGGAGAACTCGCCGAGCGATTTGATGATCTGGGGAATGAAGTAGAGCATGCCGAGGCTCGCCGTGACGATCCCGAAATAGTTGACCGCCAACAGCAGCACCTTCGCATTGATCATCGCCTTCCACAGATTGCGATCGGCAATCCGGCCCCACACCAGGAGACCGATGGTGCCGAAGATGTAGGGAATGAGCACCACCACGACGGGTGGTACATCGCCAAAGGAAGTCTTGAGCCACGCGGTGAGCTGCGGCGTATAGTAAAGCAACCCGAGGCTCGCTGCGGTGATGATGACGTACATCAGCGTCAGAATGAACACGCGCGGGAAGCCGAACTTCTTTGCTTCCAGCGGCGGACGCTCGGACGCGATCTTGGCCGTGATCCAGCCCTTCTCTGCAAAAGTGAGGAAATTCGCTTGCTCGGGACGATCCGTCAGCACCAGCAACGTCAGCAGGCCGACGACGATGGTTGGGACCGACTCCGCCAGGTACATGATCTGCCAGCCCTTGAGCCCGAATAGGCCCTCGAGACCGAGCAGCCCCGTCGAGATCGGGGCGCCGAGCGCAACCGCGATCGGCAGGCCCACGAGGAACCCCGAGACGATGCGGGCGTGGTGCCGGCGCGGGAACCAATACGTGAAATAGAGCAGCATGCCGGGAAAGAAGCCGGCCTCGGCCACGCCCAGCAGGAACCTGACGAGGGAGAAGCTCGTGGTATCGTAGACGAAGGCCATCATGCCGGCGAAGATGCCCCATGTGATCATGATGCGCGCAATCCAGATTCGCGCGCCGACTTTTTCCATGATGACGTTGCTTGGCACCTCGAAGATGAAATAGCCGAGGAAGAAGGTGCCGAGCGCAAACCCGAAGTCGGTCGCGGTGAGCTTGAGATCACCGCGCATCGTCAGACCCGCGAAGCTCACGTTGATGCGGTCGATATAGGCCAGGATGTAGGAGAGGACTGCAAAGGGCAGAAGCCGCAAGTAAATCTTGCGCATTGTCGATTTTTCAACTGCCGCTTCCATGGAACCTCCACGCCGATCGCCGAGCCCTGTTGCCGAATGCCCAGTCCGTTCGCTCCCTAATGCAAGGCGAGCGCGCCGATGCTAGCCGGCCGCGCTGGCCCGCCGATAGTGTCACTGGGCCACCGTTTTCGAGATGCTGGGTTGCAAAGCCGGCAAGCGGTCGGCGATGCGCAGCGCCGATGGCGGCTTCGGGACAGACCTGCACGAGGCCACACGGTGAGCCCTTCGCCGGCCGACGCATTTTTGCTCTCGCCTTTTAGCACGCCCGCGCGCCGCCGCGGCTGTCGCGCCGGTTCCTCCCGTCATAAAATCCCGTCACAGGCAGGCGAGGGGGCCGTCGATGCAAGTTGCGCGCAACGCTGGCGTGCGTTCGCAGCCCCAGCGAGCCCCTTAGCCAGCAAGGGCCGCTGGACGATATTGCCGAATTTGCGCGGCCTTGCGGCGGGATCGAACATCGCATCATCTGGCGCCTGCCGCTCGCATTGCCACTGAGCCTCGATCAACGCTGAGGGAGGGACATCTCGGCCGAAGCCCGCCTAATTCTCCTGGCGCAGCACCTCGCGCAGGGTGGCGCCGGCATATTCGGTGCGCAGCCGCCCCCGCCTCTGCAGCTGCGGCACTACCTCGTCCACGAACTCCTCGATGGCGCCGGGACAGTAGATGGGAGAGAGCACGAAGCCGCCGCCGCCGACGGCATCGATGAAGGCTTCCATCTGGTCGGCGACGCTAGCGGCCGTACCCGCGAACTGCGGCAGGCCCACGCTCTGGCCGTGACGCTGGCCCACCTCGCGCAGCGTCATCGGCGTGCCGTCGGCCTCGCGATAGCGCGTCTTGAGCCGCTGCAGCTCTGGCTCTGTGCGATCCACCATCGGCGCTTCGGCAGGCAACTGCGACAGATCGAAGTCGAGATGCGCGGCGAGCATGGCCATGCCGCCCTCCGCTGGTACCAACGCGTTGTGCTCCTCCTGCAGCGCGCGTGCCTCCGTCTCGGTCGCGGCCACGATGGGCTGCAGGCCGAACAGGATCTTGCAATGCTCAGGGTCCCGGCCGAGCTCCGCGGTGCGGCCCTTGATGTCGGCAAAATAAGCCGCCGCATCCTCTGACCGCGGCTGAATGGCGAAAATGGCGTCGGCATACCTGGCAGCGAAGTCCCGCCCCTTGCCCGAAGCACCCGCCTGCAAGGTCGCTGGACCCATCTGCGGCAAACGCACAACGTTGAGCGGCCCGCGCGACTTGAAGAAGCGCCCCACGTGCTCGATGCGGTGCACCTTTAGTGCGTCGGCGAAGATCGGCCGCCGGCGGTCCATCACCACCGCGTCCAGCTCCCGGCTCGACCACAGCTTGCGGCAAACCTCCATGAACTCGTGCGCGCGTTCATAGCGGATCCCGGCATCCGCACGATCGGCGCCGAAGTTGGCATCGAGGTTGCGGTTGAGCGACGTCACAACGTTCCAGCCCGCCCGACCACCGGTCAGGTGATCGATGGTGGCCCACAGGCGTGCGGCGTAGAAGGGATGGCTGTGACTGGTCGAGAAGGTGGCCGCCAGGCCAATGTGCTTGGTCACCGCTCCCATGTAATGGAGAGGAGCGGTATGGATCGTGCTCGGGCGCCTGCACGGCGTAGCGCGCCGCCGGCTCCAGCGAGGAGCGATAGGTATCGCAGATGTAGTTGAGGTCGGCGAAGAAGAGCATGTCGAACCGGCCCCGCTCGCACACGCGGGCGATGTGCTGATAGAGCTCGGGCCGGTTCCAGGCGAAGTGCGCATGGTCCGTCCGCGGGTGCCGCCACATGGCGAGGCTATGAAAGGTCGGCCCATGCACCAGGAATTGGGCAAGGTGGATCTTCCGCTTGCGCTTTCTCCCCATGGGGATGACTGCTCAATGGGTGGAGCTGCGGGCCTTGCGCACGCGCCCCAAAGCATTTGGGCCCGGGCGGGGATCTCCTTTGTCATGGACTTCCGCGCTGGCGGCAAGCCAGACGAGCCGGCGCCCCCTGCGCAGACAGGCGGTGATCGCCTGTAGCGGGGAATGCTTGTAGGGTGGCGGCCGCATGCGATGGCTGTTGGCACGGATGGGGGTCTTGGCGGCGCTGGCTGGATGCCTGGCGGCGGTGGGCTGCACCAATAATCCCTATCCTGCAGCCGACCGCGACAAGAAAGTGCTCTACTCCTCCTTCCAAGAGGCGCCCAAGACGCTCGATCCGGCCGTGGCCTACACCACCGCCGAGCACGTCATCACCGGCAACGTCTACGACACGCTGCTTGAGTATCACTACCTGGCGCGGCCCTATCGCCTCATCCCGGGTTTGGCCACCTCGGTGCCGATGGCGCAGGATCTGCCCGACGGCAGGCAGGCCTACCGTTTCCAGCTCCGCCCGGGCGTGCTGTTCCACGCCGACCCCTGCTTCCCGCCAGACGTGGCCGGCCGGCGCACGCGCGAGGTCACGACCGCGGATATCGCCTTCGCACTGGCGCGCATCGCCGACCCGGCCCTCAACAGTCCGGTGATCGGCAGCTTCGCCCAGATCCAGGGGTTTGCCGATTTCAGCAAGCGGCTCGTAGAGCTGCGCCGATCCGACCGAGCTTTTGCCGCCCTTCCGGCCCATGAGCAGTACGCCAAGGCCGGGGGCATCGCCGGCGTCCTGGCGCACGGCCGCTACGAGCTGGAGATCGTGCTATCCCAAGCCAACGCGCAGATCCTCTACTGGTTCGCCATGCCATTCACGACGCCGGTCGCTTGGGAGGCGGTGGCGGCCTACGACGGCAAGGAGGGCCGTGACAGCTTCGCAGACCATGCCGTCGGCACGGGGCCCTTCCGGCTCGCGCTCTACGAGAAGCAATACCGCTTCATCCTCGAGCGCAATGAGTTGTGGTACGGGACCATGGCCGCAAACAACGACGCGCCCGGAGCTGTCTTTCCGACGGAAATCGGCCCCAAGGACGTGGCCGAGGGCCGCATCGATCCCGCCTACGCCGGCCGCCGTTTGCCCTTCGTCGATCGCGTGACGTTCCACCGCGAGCGCGAAGGCATTCCGCAATTCGACAAGCTCCTGCAGGGTTACTATGACGACGGCGGCATCATCAAGGAGAGCTTCGACGCTGTGATCGAGGGCGGTCGGCTCTCACCTGCCATGCAGGCGCGCGGCATGCGCCTCGATGTCACGGTGGAGCCCTCCATCTTCTACGTCGGCTTCAACATGGAGGACCCCGTCGTAGGCACGCCCGCAGGGGAGCGCGGCCGCAAGCTGCGCCAGGCCATGAGCATCGCCATCGACAGTCGTCAGTATCTTGAGCTGTTTCTAAACGGCCGCGGCCTGCCGGCACAGACGCTGTTGCCGCCCGAGATCTTCGGCTACGACAGCCGCTACCACAATCCCTTCCGCCAGTACGACGTGGAGCAGGCGCGGCACATTCTCGCCGACGCCGGCTATAAGAACGGCATCGACCGCTCAACCGGCGATCGCCTGAAGCTCAGCTTCGACACATCGGCCACGACCGCGGCAGCTAATCTGCAATTCGAGTATTTGGCCGACGCCTGGCGTCAGATTGGCCTCGACATCGAGATCAACGCCACCACCTACAATCAATTCCAGGACAAAGTGCGCCGCGGCGCCTATCAGATCTTCAGCTGGGGCTGGCTTGCCGATTTCCCGGACCCGGAAAACTTCTTCTTCCTGCTGGCGTGCGAGAACGCTCGATCCAAAAGCGGCGGGCCAAACACGGCGAGCTTCTGTAACGCGGAGTTCGATAGCCTCTATAATCAGATGAAATACCTGCCCAACACCCCCCACCGCGCCGATCTCATTCGCCGCCTGCTGGCGATCCTGGAGCGGGAACGGCCCTGGATCGAGCTCTACCACCTGGAGGAGTTCGTGCTGAGCCACGCCTGGCTCGTCAACTCCAGACCCATGGGCATCTCCTATCCAGCCTACAAGTACAAGGACGTGCGGCCACGCCTCAGAGCCCAGCTGCAGGCCGAGTGGAACGCGCCGGTGCGCTGGCCGCTCTATCTCGTGTTGTTCACCATCCTCGCCCTGACCGTGCCCGCCGTGCGGACCTACTACCGGGAGCGCCTGTGATGGCCGCCTACCTCGTGCGCCGCATGGCCTATGGCCTCATCACGCTGCTGGGCGTGCTATTCTTGCTGTTCGTGCTGTTTTTCGCCGTGACCGATCCCGATGACATTGCCCGCAAGGCCGTGGGCGAGCGCGCGCGGCCGGAGGTCTACGCGCAGTGGAAGACCAACCACGGCTATGACAAGCCGCTGTTTATCAATACCAGCGCGACCGGGGTCGGCCGCTTCACGGAAACACTGCTCGCGGAGCACTATCGCCGCATGCTCACCTTCGATTTTGGCCGCAGCGACGCCGACGACAGCCCTATCTCCCGGCGCCTGCGCGACGGCGCAGGTCCCAGCCTCGGCCTTACGGTACCGCTGTTCGTCATGGGTCTCCTGGTGAGCGTGGTCGTGGCGCTGTTCGTCGCCTTCTTCCGCCAGACTTACATCGATCGCTTGGTGCTCGTGTTATGCATGCTGACGATGAGCGTCACCAGCCTGCTCTACATCATCGCCGGGCAATACTTTGTTGGACAGCTGCTCCGGTGGTTTCCGATCTCCGGCTTCGATCCCAACCCCGCCGTGGTCGCGCGCTTCCTCGCGCTGCCCGTGCTGGTTGGCGTGGTAGCGGGCTTCGGCGCGGACACGCGACTCTACCGCACCATTTTCCTCGAGGAGATTGGCCGCGACTATGTGCGCACCGCCCGCGCCAAGGGCTGTGGGGATGCCCGCGTCATGGTACGGCACGTCCTACGCAACGCCTTGATCCCAATCCTCACCAATGTCGTGGTGCAGATCCCGTTCCTGTTCACCGGCGCCTTGCTGCTGGAATCGTTCTTCGGCATTCCGGGGCTCGGCGCCCTCACCGTGGAGGCGATCCAGGGCAACGACTTCTCAACCCTGCGAACGATGGTTTATCTGGGCGCACTGCTGTTCATTGCCGGCCAGATCCTCACCGACATCAGCTACGCGCTGGCCGATCCGCGGGTGCGGCTGGGGTAGCGACATGGGCAGCGCGAAAAGCAGGCTTGCGGTGTCATTCCAGGCCTTGGGCCCGGCAACGAGCAATCCGCGAGCTGGGCGGTGCGCTGCCCGCTCGATGCCGGTGACACACCGGGATGGCACCGGGATGACGGCGCCAGAGCAGTAGGAGCGGGTGCCCGGTGCACTGGATTTCCGACATCGTCGTGGTGCTGCTCGTCCTCGCCGCCATCGGCCTGTGGCGCTATGCGGCGCATGACCGCTTCTGGCGAGAGAACGCGATCGAGCTTTGGCGGCGGCGGCGGTTGGCGATTGCCGTTGTCGGCGTCTATCTCCTCATCGCGCTTATGGATTCCATCAGCTGGGTCGATCCGGCAGGCGAAGCCAACGCCCTGACATCGGGCAAGGCGCGCACCATTCTCGACCGCAGCTTTCAGCCGGAGACGTTCACCGAGGCCAGCTACTCGGCGCCCCTCGCCAGTGTCGCATTCTACGGCGGCCAGCCCCTGCTCCATCCCGGCGCGCACCTCTTGGGCACCGACCTCCTCGGGCGTGACGTGGTCTATCGCACGCTTAAAGGTGCGCGCGTCGCGTTGCTGATCGGCGGCCTGACCAGCCTCGTGGTGATCCCGATCGCGCTCCTGTTCGGCGTGACGGCCGGCTACTTCGGACGCCGCATCGACGACGCGGTATTCTTCGCCATGACGGTGCTCGCCTCAGTGCCGACCCTGCTCCTGCTGATCGCACTGATCATGGCGCTCGGCAAGGGCACGGTGCAGGTGTGCGTGGCGCTGGGCGTGACGGGTTGGGTGCACTTCTGCCGCATCGCGCGCGGCGAGACGCTGAAGCTGCGCGAGGCAGATTTCGTCGCGGCGGCCCGCGTGCTGGGTGTGCGCGAGGGCACCATTATTCGCCGCCACATCCTGCCCAACATCGCCCATCTCATCATCGTCGCCTTCGCCCTGTCGTTCACGGCGCTAGTGCTGTCGGAGACGATCCTGTCCTACCTCGGCATCGGCCTTGACGGCAGCTGGGGCCAGATGATCGATCAGGCGCGCAACGAGCTGTCGCGCACCCCGGTCATCTGGTGGAACCTGGCCGGCGCGTCGATTGCCCTCTTCACGCTGGTGCTGGCGGTCAACATCATCGCCGACGCCATGCGCGACATCATCGATCCGCGCACGCGCAGGGAGCGGCGATGAGCGCGCCCCTGTTGAGCGTCGAGAACCTGAGCGTTGCATTTCCCGGCGAGGCTGGCCCCGTCCGCGTGGTGGACCGGCTAACTCTCTCGATCGCCACGGGCGAGACGCTGGCGCTGGTGGGAGAGTCGGGCTCCGGCAAGTCCATGACGGCCCTCGCCATCATGCGGCTCGTCCCCAAGCCCGGCCGCATCGAGCCCGAGGCGCGCGTCGGCTTCGAGGGCCGCGAGCTCCTGTCGCTCTCCGTGCCCGACATGCGCGCCGTCCGCGGCGCCGGAATCGGCATGATCTTTCAGGAGCCGATGACGAGCCTCAATCCCGTCACCACCGTTGGCGACCAGGTGCTGGAGGCCATCGAGCTGCACACCGGTCTGTCCCGTGGCGAAGCCCGCAGCCGCGTCATCGAGCTGTTCGGCCTCGTTGGCATCCCCGACGCCAAGCGCCGTTTCGGCGCCTACCCACATCAGCTCTCGGGCGGCCTCAAGCAGCGCGTCATGATCGCCATGGCCATGGCGATGCGCCCGCGCCTGCTGATCGCCGACGAGCCGACGACCGCGCTCGACGCCACCATCCGCGCGCAGATCCTGGAGCTGTTGCGCGACCTCTCGGCCAAGACAGGAACAGCCGTGCTGCTCATCACGCACGACTTCGGCGTCGTCAACGAGGTGGCCGACAGGGTGGCCGTGATGTACGCCGGCCAAGTCGTGGAAGAGGGCACGCGCGCCGAGCTGCTGGGCCGCCCGCGCCACCCCTATACACAGGGCCTCTTGCGCTCGATCCCCAAGGCCGAGGCGCGCGGGCACCGACTCGAAGAAATCAAGGGTGCTGTGCCGCGCCCGGGACATTGGCCAAGCGGCTGTCGTTTTCATCCGCGCTGCTCGCACGCATTCCAGCCCTGCCCCAGCGTTGCGCCGAAGCGCACGGCCGTCTCCGCCAGCCAGGCGGCCTGCTGCCATCTCCTCGATCGGAGCGTGCGGCCATGACCATCCTCAGCGCTGACGCCCTGCTCGAAATTCGCGGCTTGCGCGCCTTATTCCCGATCCGCAGCGGCGTCCTGCGGCGCGTGAGCGGCCACGTGCACGCTGTCGACGGTGTCGACCTTACGATCTTCCCGGGTGAGACGCTGGCGCTGGTCGGCGAATCGGGCTGCGGCAAGACCACCGTCGGACGCAGCATCCTGCGGCTCATCGAGCCCACCGGCGGCAACATCTGGTTCCGTGGCGTTGATCTCACATCGCTCCCGGTCGACGCCTTCCACGCCTACCGGCGCCAGATTCAGATCGTCATGCAGGATCCGGGCTCCGCGCTCGATCCGCGCTTTTCCGTGCGCGATGCCATCGCCGAGGGCTTGGAGGCGTTCGCCATCGGCGCAGACTACGAGGAGCGCAGCAAGCGCGTGGCCGAGCTCATGGGCAGCGTCAGCCTCGACCCCGAGGCCATGTGGCGCTTCCCGCACGAATTCTCTGGCGGGCAGCGCCAGCGCATCTGCATTGCCCGGGCGCTGGCGGTCGATCCCACGCTGCTCATCTGCGACGAGGCCACTTCCGCCCTCGACGTATCGATCCAGGCGCAAATCCTGAACCTGCTTGCCGACCTCCAGGCCGCGCGCAAGCTCACCTATCTTTTCATTACGCACGACTTGGGCGTGGTGCGCTACTTCGCCACGCGGGTGGCAGTGATGTATCTCGGACGGATCGTCGAGACCGGACCCACCGAGCGCATCTTCGCGGCGCCGCGGCACCCCTACACCAAGGCGCTGCTGGCCTCCATTCCCTCGCTCGATCCCGGGCGCCGCAGCACGCGCCCGGCGGCACTAGGCGACGTGCCCTCGCCCGAGCGTCCGCCGCCCGGCTGCCACTACCACCCCAGATGCTCGGTGCGGCTCGAGAGTTGCAGCCGCGAGGATCCGCCCCTGGTCGACTTTACCGATGGCATCTGCCGCTGCGTGCTTGCCGGCGCCGAACGCGAGGCAAAGGCGAATGCTGCCTAGATGGTATCCCTGTGCGGGCGAGGGTCCACGCGACCTTCCCCGCACACGCGTGCCGCTGGCGTGGATACCCACAGTCGCGCGCATGACGTTGGTCCTTGTCACGATGCCCGCCGCGATACATGTGCCGCCCGCGCGCGCCGCCGGCGAGGCGCCGCCGGTGGCGGCGCGCAGGCCGGTGACGGCCAAGCACCACGGCATCCATCACACCGACGACTACGCCTGGCTCCGAACCGCAAGGCTCGAGCAGGTGCTCCAACGCCCAGGCGCGCTAGAGCGACCGATCCGGGCCCACCTCGAGGCCGAGAACGCCTATGCCCGCAACGTGCTCGGTTCCAATCGGGCGCTCGAACACCGGCTGGTGGCCGAGATGCGCGGACGGGTCAACCTGCGCGAGCAGTCCGTGCCCGAGGCGCGCGGTCCCTGGGAATGCTACACGCGCTATCCGGCCGGCGCACAGCGCAAGCTCTATTGCCGGCGCCCGCGCGGAGGCGGCCCCGAGCAGGTGCTGCTCGACGAAAACGCACTGGCCCGTGGGCAGCGCGCCTTTTCCGTCGACGCGACCGCAGTCAGTCCGGACCACACGCTCCTCGCCTACGCCCTCGATGCGGACGGTTCGGAGCGCAACACCCTCAAAGTGCGCGATCTTGAAACCGGACGCGACCTGCCCGACACGATCGCCGAGGTGCGTGGCGGGTCCGTGTGGTCGCTGGACGGTCGGCACCTCTTCTACGTCCGCTGCGATCCGGTGAAGTGGGGTCGGGCCATCTTTCGCCACACGCTCGGCACCGCGGTCGCCGCCGACCAGCTCGTCTACGAGGAGGCTGAGGAGGGCTTCGCCGTCGAGGCATATAAGACGCTATCCGAGCGATTCATGGTGATCGAGGCCAGCGACTTCTCAACCACCGATGTTCGGCTCGTCGACCTCGCCGATCCGTCCCGGTCAGCGCAGGTGCTGATCGAGCGCAAGCGTGGGGTCAAGCACGCTGTCGCCGACCTGGGCAACCGGCTGATCGTGGCGACCAATGCTGACGGCGCCACCGATTGGAAGATTGGAGAAAAGGCGCTGTCGGCGCCAGCCACCGCGCCGCTGCAGGACATCGTGCCTCACCGCCCCGGTCGCATCATCGAGCAAGTGATCGTCTACCAGGACTACCTTGTCTGGCTCGAGCGCGACCGCGAGCTGGGCAGCCAGCGCATATTCGTCCGCCGCTGGTCGGACGGGCAAGAGCACGCACTCGAGTTCGGCGCGGAACCGATGCAAGTCGAGATCCTCGCTGGCCTGGAGCAGAACACGCATTGGCCGCGCTACGCCTACCAAACGATGGCGCAGCCCAAGCAGACATTCGATTACGACATGGAGACGCGGCAGCGGACGCTGCGCATGGTGCGCGAGGTGCCGAGCGGCCACGATCCCGCACGCTACGTCACGCGCCGCATCGAGGCTCCCGCCCAGGACGGGACGCGGGTTCCAGCCTCCCTGCTCTATCGTCGGGATACTGAGCTCGACGGCTCGGCGCCGGTGTGGCTCGATGGTTATGGCGCCTACGGCGACAAGCAGGACCCGGGATTCGGCATCGCGCGGTTGTCGCTGGTGGAGCGCGGCTTCATCTACGCCATCGCGCACGTACGCGGCGGCGGCGAGAACGGAGAATCCTGGCACGATGCGGGACGGTTGTTGAACAAGCTCAACACCTTCACCGATTTCATCGCCGTCGCCGAGCAACTGGTCCGCTTGGGACTTACGCGGCCCGGCCGCATCGTCGCCTCCGGCGCATCCGCGGGAGGCACGCTGGTGGGCGCCACTGTCAACATGCGGCCCGACTTGTTCGGCGCCGTCTACGCCGAGGTCCCCTTTGTCGATTGCCTCAACACGCTGCTCGACTGCACGCTGCCGCTCACCGAGGCCAGCTTCTCCGAGTTCGGCATCCCGAGCGAATCCCGCGCCGATTTTCGCAATATCCAGAGCTACGCGCCCTACGAGAATGTGCGCGCCCAGGCCTATCCGCCGATGCTGATCCTGCAGAGCCTCAACGACGCGCGCGTGCCCTACTGGGAGGCGACCAAGTGGGCGGCGAAGCTGCGCCGCTTGAAGCGAGACGCCAACCCGGTGGTCCTCATCACGAGGATCCGCGGCGGACACAGCGGCGGGTCGGGCCGCTTCGACAACCTGGAGATTACGCCAGGGCCTACGCCTTCGCCCTCGCCATAATGGGCTGACACTGATCCACAGCATGACGCCGCCAAGCCGGCGAAACGCGCGAAGCTGGCGGCAATTGCCCGTGCTCACGGGTCAAAGCGCGGCTGTTTGATCGCGGCTCATCCTTGGGCAAGCTCCAGCGTGAGGTCGCGATGGCATCGGCCAAGCGCTGGCCGCACGCGCGTCGCCGGCGAAGCTTCACACGGTCGGGCCGCCTTCGAGACCGAAGCGCTGCTTGATGCGGGCAAAGAGCTGATCGCGCACGTCGCGGTAGGTTTGCAGGATCTGCTCGCGGCTGGCGTGGCCGACCATGCTGGTGGCGTCGAAGGTGGGCCAGTATTCCACCTCCACGGCCATCGTCCGGGTGAGCTCCAGCGCCTGGTGGTGCGCCTCGGGCGAAAGCGTGATGATGAGGTCGAAGGAGGTGTCGTAGAGATCGCGCAGGGTGTGCGGCGCGTGGCGCGTGATGTCGATGCCGATCTCTTCCATGGCCGCAACGGCGAAGGCATCGGCTCCGCCCGCACGCACGCCGGCCGACTCGACATAGACCCGGCGGCCAGCGAGGTGGCGCAGGATGGACGCTGCCATCGGCGAGCGCACCGAGTTCATCGTGCAGACGAAGAGCACCGCCGCTGGCAGACCGCGCTCTCCCCCGCTCGCCACCTCTCATCCCTTCCAATGCAATGCACAGATGAGCGTGAAGAGCCGCCGCGCGGTGTCGCGGTCGACGGTGAGCTTGCCTTTGAGCCGCTCCAGGAGGGCATTGCTGCCCTCGTCGTGCAGTGCACGGCGTCCCATGTCGATCGACTGGATGCGCGAGGGCGGCTGAGTGCGGATCGCCTGGTAGTAGCTCTCGCACACGACGAAGTAGTCCTTCATGATGCGGCGCAGCGGGGTGAGCGAGAGCACGAACGTGAACGCGTCATCGCTGCCGTCCTGCGAGACGGCAAACACCAGTCGATCCTCAACGATGGAGAGCTTGAGCTTGTAGGGGCCTCCCTCGCGGCCGTCGAGCGCGAAGCGGTTGCCCTCCAGGATGTCGAACACGGCTACCTCGCGCTCGTGCTCGATGTTGGAGCTGCCGCGCCGGATCGACGCCTCGTCGAAGGTGATGGCGACCAGCCGTTCCTTGGAGTTGGGGTCGAATTCGGGGGGCTCAAACATGGGGCCACCCCTCACGCTTTCCTGTCGCCGCCCCGAACGCCGCCAAGACGGACGGCGACGGAGCGGCGATGGGCCTCGAGGCCCTCGGCGCGGGCGAGTGTCATGGCGGCGGGGGCCAGCCTTTCAAGCGCCGCCTGGTCGAGCCGCAGGATCGAGGTGCGCTTCATGAAGTCGAGCACGCCCAGGCCGGAGGAGAAGCGAGCGCTGCGCGCCGTCGGCAGCACGTGATTGGAGCCCGCCACGTAGTCGCCGATCACCTCGGGTGTGTAGGACCCCAAGAAGATCGCGCCCGCATTGCGAATCCGCTGTGCAATAAGCTCGGCATTCGCAGTTGCGATCTCGACATGCTCGGCAGCGATGCGGTCGGCCAGCGGCGGGGCGTCGGCGAGCGAGCCAAGCACGATGATGGCACCGAACGTCTCCCAGCTGGCGCCGGCGATGTTGCCGCGCGGCAGATCGGCGAGCTGGCGCACCACAGCCGCCTCGACCTCGGCTGCCAGTCCCCCGTCGTCGGTCATGAGAATGGCCTGCGCCGCTGCATCGTGCTCGGCCTGGGCCAGCAGGTCGGCAGCGAGCCACTCGGGATTGTTGCGCCCGTCGGCGATGACGAGCACTTCAGACGGCCCGGCCATGGAGTCGATGCCGACCGTACCAAACACCTGTCGTTTGGCCGCTGCCACGTAGGCATTGCCAGGGCCGACGATCTTGGCGACCGGGGCCACGCTCTCAGTGCCGTAGGCCAGCGCGGCAACGGCCTGCGCCCCGCCAATGCGGTAAATCTCCGACACGCCGGCCAGATGGGCGGCGGCCAGCACCAGCGGATTCATCGCCCCAGCGGGCGACGGCACCGCCATGGCGATGCGCGGTACCCCGGCGACGCGCGCCGGCAGCGCGTTCATGAGGACGGAGCTTGGGTAGCTGGCAAGCCCGCCCGGCACGTAGAGGCCGACCGATTCGACCGCTGTCCAGCGCGAACCCAGCTCCGCGCCGAGCGCGTCGGTGTAGCGGTCGTCGACGGGGAGCTGGCGACGGTGGTGCGCCTCGATGCGACCGCGCGCCAGCTCGAGTGCCGCCATCGTCTCGCTGTCGCACGCCTTTATGGCAGCAGAAATCTCCGCTGCGCTCACGCGCAGGCCCGCCGCGGCAAGGTCGAACCCATCGAAGCGACCCGTTAGCTCGATGACCGCCTTATCCCCATCGCCCCGCACTTGGGCGATGATGGTGCGCACGGCCGCATTCACGTCCTCGGAAACCTCGCGCTTGGTGGCAAGGAAGGCGGCAAAGGCGCGCTCGAAATCGGGGTCGCTGGCGGTGAGATGAAGAGGCATGGCTGCTCGGGCCCGGGATTTGGCGCCTCCAGCGTCAGGCGTCGCGCGTCGGCGCCGGATCACCTGTGGGGTGCTTCGGCATCGACGCCACGCGCCACACGGGCCCGAGGTCCTTGAGCTCGACCTCGATGCACTCCACGTGCAGCCTGATCGCGGCGCCGTCGGCAAAATGCAGCGTGACCCTGCCCGCGGGCGCCTCGCCCGGCTCGTAGCTGAGAGCGAGCAGGCAGACCACCGTACCCTTGCGGCTTAAATCGATGCCCTGCACCTGGGCGCCGAGTACCCGCTCGAAGCGCAAGGCCGCGCGCCGGCGGCTGTACTCCTGTTTTCCAGTTTTGCTGTCAGCCAGCGCGTCGGCCCAGTCGAAGCGGTTGGCGATGGCGGCGAACCGCCGCTCGCGCGGCAGAAAGGCGATGTCGCCGACCCTGAGCACGGCATCCTGCACGTGTGCCGACAGCACCGCCAGGTCGTCGGCGTCGAAAGCGAACAGCTTGAGCTCGGCCATGGGTGGGATGTCCTCGGGTGCGGCGGCGGCCGTGGACACCGTGATAGCGAAGGCGGGCGCGCGGCGTAAGGGGGTCGGCAAAGCCTTGCCCCGGTGGCGGCACCGGCGGCAAATGCGCCTGGGCGGGAGGGGCTCCCCAAAATCGGGGCTTTATCCGCTCACCAGCCGCTCGATGTCCGCACCGCAACCTGACAGCTTCTGCTCCAGGCGCTCGAAGCCGCGGTCGAGGTGATAGACGCGGTTGATGGTTGTCTTGCCCTCGGCCATCAACCCGGCAATCACCAGCGACACCGAAGCGCGCAAATCGGTTGCCATCACCTGGGCCCCCCGCAGGGTCTTCACCCCCTTCACCGTAGCGGTGTCGCCGTGGAGCTGGATGTTGGCGCCGAGCCGCGCCAGCTCCTGCACGTGCATGAAACGGTTCTCGAAGATGGTCTCCCGGATCACGCTCGTGCCCTCGGCGCGGGTCATCAGCGCCATCAGTTGCGCCTGCAGGTCGGTCGGAAAACCGGGGAATGGCTGGGTCTCGATCGTGATCGGCTGCAGGCCGGTGCCGTTGCGGGCAACGCGCACGCCTCGAGGCGTCTGCGCGATCGTGACCCCGGTTTTCTCCAGCACCGTGAACGCCGTCTCGAGCAGGCTCATGCGGGCGCCCCGGAGCTCCACGTCGCCTCCCGCCGCCGCCACGGCGAAGGCATAGGTACCCGTCTCGATGCGGTCGGGCAGGACGGTGTGCACAGCCCCTTCTAAACGGCTCGCGCCTTGGATGCGCAAGGTGGTCGTGCCTACCCCCTCGATCTTGGCGCCCATCTTGATCAGGCACTCCGCCACGTCGCCGATTTCGGGCTCGCGCGCGGCGTTCTCGATCACCGTGTCACCCTTGGCCAGCGAACACGCCATCAGCACCGCATGCGTGGCGCCGACCGAGACCTTGGGGAAGGCAATGCGCGCGCCGCGCAGACCGCGCGGCGCCTTGGCCACCACATAGCCGCCGTCGATGTCGATCTCGGCGCCGAGCGCTTTGAGGCCCATCAAGTGCAAGTCCACCGGCCTGGTGCCGATGGCACATCCGCCCGGCATCGACACCCGCGCCACCCCGCAACGAGCCAGCAGCGGGCCCAGCACCCAGAAGCTCGCCCGCATGCGGCTCACCATCTCGTAGGGCGCAGTGGTGTCGACGATATCGCGCGCCGTGAGATGAAAGGTCTCCCCCAGGTATGGCGAGGGGTCGGCCCGCTTGCCGTCGACGGCAAGATCGACGCCGTGGTTGCGTAGGATCCGCGCCAGCGTGTTGACATCGGCGAGGTTTGGCACGTTCTTGAGGGTGAGCCGATCGGGCGTGAGCAAGCTCGCAATCATCAGCGGCAGGGCGGCGTTCTTGGCCCCGGAGATGGGCAGGCTGCCGTTCAGGTGCTTGCCGCCAACGATGCTGATGCGGTCCATGCGCTGGGCGCCCCGTGTGCTGTTGCTAGTGGCGATGTACTCTAGGCGACAAGGCGAGCGGAAAAAACGCTCAGCGGCCTCTTTCGTTCGAATTATCCGCAACCTGATGCACGGACGCACGCTCCGCCGTGGCACGCGCCCGGGCCCGGACTTGCGCGCGGGCCTGGGCCTTGCGCTTGGCCAAATTGGCCCGCAGCTCCGCCGCCAGACGCTGCTGGCGAGCCTCGGTGCGCACATGCTTCACGTCCTTGCTCCCCTCGCGCCCTGGCGCCTCGCAAGCGACCTTACGTGGGTCGCGGCTGCGCGACAAGGCAATGCCGACCTCGGGGGCACGGGCGCCTGGGACCCGCGACCGGCTCGCGGCCTGCCGCACCCGCAAAGCTCCGCCACGGGCATGGTTGGGCGGATGTTCGGGTTGTACAGGCCCCCATCAGCCAGCCCGCATGACCGACCCTGCAGGGGTCCATCAGCGCTGAGGCTGCGATCGAGCCCCCGCCAAGGACCAAGCATGTCCCCCCTCCGCTCATCCCTCAGTCGAGCCGCCAGTCGAGCGTGATCTCGGCCTTAAGCAGCTTGGACACTGGGCAACCGGCTTTGGCGCCCTCGGCGATGTTGTGGAACTGATCGCGGGACACGCCGGGCACATTGGCCTCGAGCTTCAGGGCCGACTTGGAGATCTTGAAGCCCGCGCCTTCGGGCTCCAGGGTGACGGCCGCGGACACCCCGAGGCGCGTTGGGGTGAAGCCCGCGCTCTGCAGGGCGAAGGCGAGCGCCATGGCGAAGCATCCCGCATGTGCCGCCGCGATCAATTCCTCGGGGTTGGTGCCCTTCTGATCGCCGAAACGCGTGTTGAGGCCGTAGGGCGTTGCTGACAGCACGCCGCTCTTTGTCGTCAGCGCTCCCTTGCCTTCCCTGCCCGTGCCCTGCCATTCGGCCTGCGCCGTCCTGGTGATGCCAGCCATATCGTGTGCTCCTTTCGTGTGCTCCTTGCGAAAAAAAGATGAACGTGGGTCCGTGCACACATGTGGGGCCGTGCCTGCTACTGACCAAGCCGGTGGCGTGCGCCCAGCGGTTTGCGTCAGCGCAATGGTGCGAGGTCGGAGCATGAAAGGCACGCCCATGGGCCAGCGCCAGCGTCGCAGTCACGCGCAGCACTTCGCTGCGCGCGTTTTTTTTGCCGCTGCACGCCGAAAAAACCCTTTACACCACCCCCCGCAGACCCTATGTCCGGACCTTGCAAGTCACACGGCGGCTTCTGCTGGTTCGAGCAGCGCCCTGGTCCAACCCGACTGGTGGAGGTCCCATGAGATGGAAAGGTTCCCCGCTGCGAGCGCTCTGATTGGCGCATGGAAGCCGGATCGGCCCGTCATTGGTCTGCGCCCGCATGCTGCAGGGCGCGCCGCGCGGTGGTTTCTCCGGCACTTTCCCGGCGACGTCGCTTACGCCTACAAGGCCAACAGCTCGGTGTTCCTGCTGGGCGCCCTGTACGGATCGGGCATTCGCAAATTCGACGTGGCCTCGATTCCCGAGATCGAGGACGCAGCCACCATTCCCGGCGCCGAGCTGCATTTCATGCATCCGGTGAAGTCGCGCATCGCGATCCGCCGCGCCTTCGCCGAGTTTGGGGTGCGCAGCTTTGCCCTCGACAGTGAGGACGAGCTCAAGAAGATCACGGAGGAGACCGGCGCCTGCCGTGAGCTCACGCTATGGGTGCGCGTGGCGGTGCCGTCGCTCAACAGCAAGATCCCGCTCGAGCGCAAGTATGGCGTGACCGGTGCCAAGGCCCAGCGCCTGCTGGTGAAGGCCCGCCAGGCGGCCAAGGAGCTCGGTGTCACCTTCCACGTGGGCTCGCAGACGGCGACGCCGGAGGCCTACGCCACAGCGCTGGCGGAAGTTGGCAAGCTCATCGCCAGGGCCGGCGTCGTGCTCGACCGACTCGACGTCGGCGGCGGCTTTCCTTCGATCTACGAGGAGGACGGCGCGCCGGCACCGCTCGCGGCCTTTGTGCGCACCATCATGGAGGGCGTCGACCAGTTGCCCATCGGCGAGCGTTGCCGGCTCATGTGCGAACCGGGCCGCGCCCTGGTGGCGGAGGCGGAGTCGCTCATGGTGCGCGTCGATGCGCGACGCGGCAACGAGCTCTTCATCAACGACGGCAGCTACGGCACGTTGTTCGATGCCGCGCACATGGGCTTCAACTTCCCGGTCCGCTTGATCGGCCGCGACGCGGAGCCGGGCGAGCCGATGACGGCTTTCTCGTTCTGGGGGCCCACCTGCGACACGGTCGACTTCATGAAGGGCCCGTTCGTGTTGCCGAGCAAGATCAAGGAAGGCGACTACATCGAGATCGGCAACACCGGCGCCTACGGCCGCGCCATCGCCGGCCGCTTCAACGGCTATGGCGCGTTCGACGAGGCCATCCTGCTCGACGAGCCGATCCTTACCATGTATCCCGGCGAGGCGGAGCAGGAGCGTCGCGAGCGCAGGCAAGCCCGCCAAGAGGCCCAACAGGTCCAGGCGTGAGCCCGAGCCGCCAGTACCTGCCGGCCGAGCAGAGCTTTCTCGATCCCGTCCGCGTGGACGCGGCCGATCCGGGTGCGGCGCGGGCCGTCGTTATTCCCTTCGGCCTCGAGGCGTCGGTGAGCTACGGCGGGGGCACCGCGCGGGGGCCCACTGCCATCCTCAAGGCCAGTCAGCAGCTCGAGCTCTACGACGACGAGCTTGGCTGCGAGCCCTACCGCGCTTGGGGTGTGGCCGCGTTGCGGGAGCCGGCGATCGAGCCGCAGATCGAGGCGGCTCTGGCTCAGCTCGCCCGGCTCGTCGACGGCGTGCTCGAGGAGGGCAAGTTCCCGCTCGTGCTGGGTGGAGAGCACTCCCTCACCCCTGGAGCCATCCGTCCCCTCGCCACCCGCCATCCCGATCTCGCGGTGCTGCAGCTCGATGCCCATGCCGACCTGCGCGATGACTACCTGGGCCAGCGCTATTCGCACGCTGCCGCCATGCGCCGGGTGCTGGATTTGCCCCGCATGTCGCTCATCTCCGTGGGCATCCGCGCCATCGCCTCCGAGGAGGTCGAGTTCTACGCGGCCAACCGCGACCGCATGACGATCCACTGGGCCAAGGATCAGGCGCGCTGGGACATTGATGAGATCGTGGCCCCGCTCGCGGGCCGCCCGGTTTACATCACCTTCGACATCGACGCGCTCGACAGTGCCACGATGCCGGCGACCGGCACGCCGACGCCAGGCGGTCTCGGCTATTGGCAGGCGCTTCATCTCCTGCGGCGCGCCTGCGCGGCAGCGGGACGGGTCGTGGGCGCCGACCTCGTCGAATTCGCCCCCATTCCTGGTCTGCACGCCTGCGACTACACGGCCGCCGCGCTGGCTTACAAGCTGCTGGCCTATGCGCTGAGCGGTCGCTAGCGGGTGCCTGCCCAAGGTTGCGTTGCTCTGCAGCCGCCCAGCGCGACGCGACTTGCTGGTCCCTTTGGGCACAGGCGCCGACGCGCGTGCGTTGGCCGTTCGACAAGCTCACCCCCCGGGTTGCTCATCCATCCCTCAACGCGCCCTCCAGGCCGGTCCCAAGCTTGGCGAGGGGACTGCCAGCCTCACCGCGTCAGGCTGCGCATGAGGCCGCGCAGGGCTTCGGGGTGGTTGTGCAGGCGCCAGCGCCCCACCAACCCAGCCGCCAGGATGAGTGCGCCGTTGACAGTGAGCGTGACCGAGAGGCCGACGCGGTCGGCCAGCCAACCGGCGAGCAGCCCGCCGATCGGCGCGGTGCCGGCAAACGACATGCTGTAGATGCCGATCACCCGGCCGCGCCACTCGTCCGGCACCGATTGCTGCAGCATGGCGTTGGTGGCGTTGGCGCCGATGAGTGCGGCTGCGCCCAGCACGGCAAGCAGCAGCATCGACAGGGGCAGGCTGCGCGACCAGGCAAACAGCCCGAGCGACAGCCCCACGGCCAGCGGCGCGGCCGTCATGAGACGCAGCTGGCGGCCGTAGGTCGGCTGCAGCGACAGATAGGCGCCGGCGGCGAGTGCACCCACCCCGGCCGCGCTCATGAGCGCCCCCACGGTGGAGGACTGGCCGTCGAAGAAATGCGCCACGACGGACGGCATGAGCGGCACGTAGGGCGTGGCGAAGAGCCCAATGGCCACGACCGTCGGCAGCAGGTAGCGCACGGCGGGGAAGGCGAAAAGCACACTGAAACTGGCGACAAATCCTTGCAGCACGGCGCCGGTCGGGGCCCGTTGTTGTCGCGGCGGCTCGGCCGGCAGGTGCATGGCCAGCAGTGCGGCAATGATCCCGCCGTAGCACACGGCATTGAGTGCGAAGCACCAGGCCTCCGAGACGTAGGCCAGCACCAGCCCGGCCACCGCTGGCCCCACTATGCGGCCGATGTTGAAGACCATGGCGCTTACCCCGAGCGCGCTCGTCACCACCGCCCGATCCTCGACGATGATGCGGATGAGCGTCTGGCGGACCGGCATCTCGAACGCGTTGGCGATGCCGATGATTGCAGCAACGGTCAGGAAGGCCGCGATGTTGCCGACGCCTGCCGCGGCCATGGCGGCCAGCAGCGCCGAGCAGGCGGCGAGGAACAGATCGATGCCGATCAGGAGCTTGAGGCGCGGCAGCCGGTCGGCGGCGACGCCGCCGACCGGGCCCAGCAGCAGGAAGAAGATGTTGAGGAGGAAGCCGGTGACGCCCAATAGAAAGATCGATTGTGTCAGGCGGAACACCAGCCACGCCAGCGCCACCTGCTGCACCCACGAGCCGATCACGGTGACGGTGTGGCCGGCGGCGTAGAGGCGAAAGCGCGGTTTGGCGAGCGCCGGGGGCAGCCACAGATGCCAGTCGGCCACCCCCGCCTCCCTAGCGATCCCCAAGACGCCGTGAACCTAAAACCGAGGGCGACGGCACACAAGCATGAGCCGCCGGCGAGGCGCTAGCTCCGCAAGCGCCACGGGCGCCGCCCCGTTGCCGTCGTCTTGGGCGCCGCTCGCATACATCGTATGCGAGCGGCGCGGGGTCGAGCACCACGGATGGAGGCGCACCTGATCAAGCAAGTTCCAGGGCTTGGGCCGGCGCGCCAGCATCAGACGGCCGCACGCCGCCTGAGAGCTAGCGAAGGAGAAGGGTGGGCGAAGGAGAATGGTGGGCGCGACAGGGATCGAACCTGTGACCCCTCCCGTGTGAAGGGAGTGCGCTACCGCTGTGCCACGCGCCCCTGAGGGCGGACTTATGGGAGCGGGCCTGGTATCGTGTCAAGCGTGTGTGGCTGGCAACCGCGACCCCGGTGAGCTTGCCCTAACCTGCGGGTCGGCAAACTGCCTCACGCCACCTGCGGGAACCGCCCCACCACCGGATAGGCCGGATCGATGAAACCTGGCGTCGAGGCATGGCCTGGCACGACGAGGCTGTTGGCCTGCGCCTCATCCTGCGCGGTCCACTGGTAGTCGAGCGCCGGGAAGTAGCTCATCCACTGCTCGAGCGTGCGCGGGCCGGCGATGATCGAGGTGACGGCGCCGTTGTTGAGCACCCAAGCTGCGGCCCACGCCGGGAGCGTTGTGGCGCGCTCTTCGGCGTGCGCCTTGAGCTTTTCGGCAATGATCAGGCTCTCGGGTCGCCACTCCGATTCCAGCATGCGCCGATCCTGGCGGCCGGCGCGGGTGCCAGGCTCCGCCTTCTGGTTCACCTTGTATTTGCCCGTGAGCACGCCGCGCGCTAAGGGGCTATAGGGCACGACGCCAAGGCCGAATTCCTTGGCCGCGGGCAGCAACTCCACCTCAGGCTGTCGGTTCATGAGGTTGTAGTAGGGCTGCAGCGCCACCGGCTGTGGGACGCCGAGCCGCTGGCAGAGATGGTGCACGTGCGGGATATGCCAGGACTTGACGTTGGAGAGGGCCCACGCGCGGATCTTGCCGTGGCGGATCAGGTCGCCGAAGGCGGCGATCGTCTCCTCCCAGGCCGTGTCGGGATCGACGCGATGGATGTAATAGATATCGATGCGGTCGGTCTGCAGCCGCTGGCAACTGGCGTCTACCGCCTGCATGAGATGGCGCCGCGACAGGCCGCGATCGGTTATATGTGGCCCCATCTGCTGCGCGACCTTGGTTGCCAGCACCCAACGCTCGCGCTTGGCCCGAATGGCAGGTCCGATCACGCTCTCCGAGCGTCCCTCAGCATAGACATTGGCCGTATCGATGAAGTTGACGCCGTTGTCGACGGCATGGTCGATGATGCGCCGCGCTTCGTTCGCATCGGTGGGCCCGCCGAACATCATGGTGCCGAGGCAGATCTGCGAGACCTTGATCCCGCTGGCACCCAGCACCCGATAGCGCATCTGTGCCATGAGCCATCACTCCTTGCGGCTTTCAACGGCTGTGATCTTCAGGCCTGCGCGGCACGCAGGCCGAGCGCTCCAAGGGCCCAGGCGCATTCCATTCCGCCGTTTGAGCTTTTCTGCGCGATGCCATCCTACTGGGTCGCGCGCACCGTGCGAAAGAGGATCCAGCGCCCCAGCCGCCCGATCCCACGCGACGGCGAGGGCGTGATGCGTGTTGCGCGAGGAGCAGGCGACCGGGTTCCCGCTTAAGCCCGGTGCTCGATGAGGAAGCGGTAGATGCCGCCGTCCTGACTGTGCTCGACGAGCAGGTTCCCCGTTGCCTCGCAAAAGGCGGTGAAGTCGGGCACGGAACCGGGGTCGGTGGACAGCACCTCGAGCTTGGCCCCCGGCGGCAGCTCCGACAGTGCCTTGCGGGCCTTCAGGATCGGCAGCGGACAGGTCAAGCCTTTGGTATCCAGCGTCTTATCGGGCATCAGGGGGCTCCGAGCCGTGGTCTGCTCAGCCTATATCAGCGAAGCCAAAGCGCTGGCAACGACCCAGCCCCGAAGGCGGCACCTCATCGTCTTGCGCGGGCCATGGCGGCGGGCCACGATGCCGATTCGAAGCCGGTGTGGTGGTGGCAACATCCGCATCATCGCGCTGGGCTCGGTGGTCGAGCGGACTTCTCGGTCTCAGCCACGCTAGCTTCTCGGCTTGGCTAGTGTCTTTGGAAACGCGAAAATTGGTTCCGAGCTTGCCGCGGATGTAGACGGATTTTGCCATCAGAATACCAGCAGGGCCCTCGGGGGGATGATGGACGCCAGTGTGGATGCACCGCCGCGACGGTCCATTGCGTTTGGGCTGGAACGGCTGGGCCTCATCGGCCTCGCGGCGCCGAGGCTCACCGTCGTGCTGATCCTGCTCGTGTCCGCCCTGGCAGGTTTTGGGCTCACCCTGCTCCGGGTCGACGATTCGCTCTCCGAGCTCTTCCGCACCAACACCGAGGAATTTCGCCGCTACGAGGAGATCGACCGGCGCTTCCCTTCCAGTGAATACGACGTGCTCGTGGTGGTGGAGGGCAAGGATCTCCTGAAGAAACCGCAGCTCGAAGCCTACCGTCGTGCCATCGTCGACCTGCAGCTGGCCGATGGCGTGGACGGCCTCATCTCCATGTTGTCGGCACGCGGCAAGCCCGACGCCAGCGGCTACGCGCCGCCCATCGTACCCGACGACCTGCCCGACGGAGCCGAGTACGACGCCATCATTCAGCAGATGCGCGACAACGACATCGTCAAGGGCAAGTTCCTCTCCCCCGACGGCGAGCTGGCGCTGGCCGTCATCGCCCTCGACCGCAAGGTGGTGGCCAAGGAGGGTGCGAAGGCGGTGATCGGCGGCATTGCCAAAGAGCTGGAGGATGAGCTCAAACCCGTTGGCCTCAAGTCGCACTTGACAGGTGCGCCGGTCATGCAGCTCGAGATCCGCAACGCCGTGGAACGCGATCAGGTCGTCTACAACGGTCTGGGCCTCCTGTTCGGCGCGACCATCGCCGTGATCTTCTTCAAACGCGTGTCCCTTATGCTGCTGGCGGCGCTGCCGCCGGTACTCGCCGTGCTGTGGTCGCTGGGGCTATTGGGCTGGCTCGGCTTCCGCCTCAACCTCTTCCTCAACGTTATGACGCCGCTCGTCATGGTGATGGGCTTCGCCGACAGCATGCAGGTGGTTTCGGCCATTCGCATCCGCCTGCGCGAGGGTGACACCAAGGCGCAGGCCGTGCGTTTCGCGGTGCGCATCGTCGGTCCGGCCTGCGTGCTGGCGCACGGCACGGCGCTCCTGTCGTTCCTGGCCCTGCTGTTCTCCCAATCGGGCCTGATCCGCACCTTCGGCATGGCCGGCGCGTTGTCCGTGTGCATTTCGTTCATCGCCGTGATCCTGGTGCTGCCGCCGCTCGGGCTGATCCTCATACGCAACGAGGGCAAGCTCGCGCGCGATCGCTCCCCCGCCGACGGCCTGATGGACGGGCTTGGCAACCTCGTCGGCTGGATCGTCGACCGGGTGGTGCATTGGCCCTTCGTGACCACGCTCGTTGCCGTCATGGTGTTCGCGGCGTGCGGCTGGGCCTACCTTCAGCTCCAGCCTCGCTACCGTCTCGCCGACCAGGTGCCCGACCGCGAGCAGGCGCTGGGCGCCACCGGGCGCATCGACGAAAAGCTGACCGGCGCCAATCCCGTGCACATCATGATCGAGTGGAAGACCGGTGAGGGGTTGTTCACGCCAGGACCGCTTGAGGTGATCGCCAAGGCGCACGAGATCCTGGAGAAGCAGGCTGGGCTTGGCAACGTCTGGTCGCTGGAAAGCCTGCGTCGATGGCTCAGGGAGGCCGGCGACGATCGGATCGAAACTGTGCAGAAGTTCGTCGGGCTGCTGCCCGAGCACCTGGTACGGCGCTTCATCGCCAAGGAGCAGAACGCCGTGCTGGTGACGGGCCGGCTGCCGGACGTCGATTCCAGCCGCATCCTACCGGTGGTCGAGACCATCGACCGCGCACTCGACGGCTTGCGCCAACACTATCCCGCCTACACCATCTCGGTCACCGGCCTGCCGGCGATTGCGGCCCGCAACAGCGCACGCATGATCCGTCAACTCAACGAGGCGCTGCCGATCTGCGTGGCATTCGCCGCCCTGCTGCTGGCGGTGGCTTTTCGCTCGCCGTTCGTGGGGCTCGTCAGCCTGCTGCCCGGGCTGTTCCCGGTGGTGGCGTCGGGCGCCATCATCTGGGCTGGCGGCGGCGGGCTTGAGTTCGCCTCTGTGGTGGCGCTGCTGGTGGTGTTCGGCCTTGCGATCGACTCGCTCATCCACTTCTTCAATCGCCTGAGCCTGGAGGAGCGCATCGAGCCCCGTGCCGACCTTGCCATCCGCCGCGCGCGCGTGCTGGTCGGCCCCGCCATCATCCTCACCACGCTGGTGCTGGCATTCGGCCTGGGCGTGACCGTTTTTTCCGATTTGCCGTCCCTGCGGCTCTTCGGCTTCATCTGCGGCACGACCCTCATGGCCTCCCTCCTCGCCGACCTCGTGTTCCTGCCCGGTATCATCATGCTGGTGCGGAAGATCTGGCGACACCGCGTGTTGGCGTGAGACAACCACGCTAATCGCTTGTCATAGGCCCGATGTTGTCGCGATACTGCCGCCATGATCGTATGCCTTTGCGGCCGGGTCCGATGAGGCAAGGAATGAGCAACGATGCCACACCTCTCCACTGATGACGGCGTTCGCCTCTACTACGAGGAGACGGGTAGAGGCGTTCCGATCGTGTTCGTGCACGAGTTTGCCGGCGACTTGCGCAGCTGGGAGCCACAGGTTCGCTACTTTTCGCGCCGCTACCGCTGCATTGCCTTTAACGCGCGCGGGTTTCCGCCCTCCGATGTGCCCCCGGAGGTGGCAAGCTATTCGCAGGCGCGCGCCTGCCACGACATCCGCTCACTCCTCGATGGCTTGAAGATAGATAAGGCACACATCGTCGGCCTATCGATGGGCGGATTGGCAACGCTGCACTTCGGCCTCACTTATCCCGGCCGCGCGTGTTCCCTGCTGGTCGGCGGCGCAGGCTACGGCTCGGAGCCCGCAGAGCGCGAAAAGTTCCGCGCCGAGGCGATCGTCATTGCCGCCAAGCTCGAGAAGGAGGGCATGGCCGCGTTCGCCGAAGCCTATGCCTATGGGCCCACGCGCGTGCAGTTCGAGGCCAAAAACCCGCGCGGCTTCGCCGAGTTCAAGGCGATGCTGGCCCAACATTCGGCCAAGGGCTCCGCCAACACTCAGCTCGGCGTCCAGCGCGAGCGCGCGTCGATTTTCGACCTCGAAGCGCAGCTCGCCAAGCTGTCGCTCCCGATGCTCGTTGTCACCGGCGATGAGGATTGGCCCTGCCTCCTGCCTGGCGTCTTCATCAAGCGCACGTGCCCCTCGGCGGCGCTGCTCGTCATCCCCAACAGCGGCCATGCCATCAACATCGAGGAGCCGGCCGCCTTCAACGCGGCGCTGGAAAACTTTCTGGTCCAGGTCGACTCCGGCCGCTGGCCCATGCGCGATCCCCGTGCCATCAGCAAGAGCATCACCGGCATGACGAAGTAGCGGCCGCACCACATGACGCTGAGGTGAGCGCAGCCAGCACTCAGCCAGATGGTACCGCCAAGCCCGCTCCTCGGTCGCCTTCAACTGGGTCAGATGATCGATACGCGCTCGCCAACGGCGACACGACTGCGCATGTTGGCGAATGGATTTCCAGGCCACGCAACCGTCCGCGTCGAGCGCCCCCACGCTTTCGCCGAAAGCGCCAGACTGCCCATCGGGTTCGGATGCTCCTTACTGCCACTGCTCGACGGCCACGGCGGTTGCCTCGCCGCCGCCGATGCAGAGCGAGGCGATGCCGCGTCTTTTGCCGTATTTCTCCATCGCTGCGAGCAACGTCACGAGGATGCGTGCGCCGGACGCGCCGATGGGATGGCCCAACGCGCAGGCACCGCCGTGCACGTTGACCTTGTCGTGGGGCAGGCCCAGATCGCGCATGGCGCACAGTGCAACCACGGCAAACGCCTCGTTGATCTCGTAGAGGCCAACGTCGCCGGGATGCCAGCCGACTTGTTCCAGCAATCTCTTGACGGCCGCCACCGGCGCGGTCGTGAACCAAGCCGGCGCCTGCGCGGCGCTGCTGACACCCATGATGCGCGCCACAGGCTCGAGCTTGCGCCGCTTAGCCTCGGTCGCCCGCATTAGCACCAACGCGGCCGCGCCATCGGAGATGGAGCTTGAGTTGGCGGCCGTGACCGTGCCGCCGTTGCGAAAGGCCGGCTTGAGCTTAGGGATCCTGGCCGGGTCAGCCGTGAAGGGCTGTTCATCACGCGTTACCTCGACCGCGCCCGAGCGCGCCTGCACGGGGATGGGCACGACCTCCTTGGCGAACGAGCCGTCCTCATTGGCGGTCTTTGCCCGTTTCAGGCTCTCTGCCGCAAAGGCATCCTGCACCTCGCGCGTGAACTGGTAGTGCTGCGCGGTGTCCTCCGCGAAGGTGCCCATCAGGCGGCCTTTGTCATAGGCGTCCTCGAGGCCGTCGAGGAACATATGGTCCTTTACTTCGGTATGGCCGAGCCGGGCCCCGGAGCGCATTTTGCTCAGCAGGTACGGGGCATTCGTCATGCTCTCCATGCCGCCCGCGACGACTATATCGGCGGGCCGCGCGTGCAGCCCATCGAAGGCCAGCATCACCGTCTTCATGCCCGAACCGCACATCTTGTTGACGGTGGTGCAAGGCACCGACGGCGGCAGCCCGGCCCCGAGGGCAGCCTGACGCGCCGGCGCCTGCCCCTGACCCGCAGGCAGCACACAGCCCATCAGCACTTCGCTCACCTCCTCCGTTTGCAGGCCTGCGCGAGATACCGCGGCCCTAATCGCCGCGCTGCCAAGCTGCGGCGCCGTGAGTGGCGCAAACGCACCTTGGAACCCCCCGATGGGGGTGCGCGCCGCGCTGACGATGACGATTGGGTCTTCCGCTAGCGTTGCCATGGCCCAAAGTCTCCTGCGCCAGTCTGCTGCCCTTGCTGGGCGCCTTGGAGCACGTTGCCGCACGCATGGTCAACAGTGCCGTTCGGAGGGCCAAGGTCATCGGCACCTGATCACCATCGCTTCGGGCGCACGGGCTCAAGCCTTGACGCTCCTGGGACTGAGAAGGGCGTCGCCGGCGAGGCGGTGATCGCTCAGTGCGCGGCCGACTGGCGCAAGCGCTGCGGCCGCCTCAGGCCCGATCCCAGTCGACGTCCCAGTCAATTAAGATAATCTCCAAAATCGATGGCGAGCGCGCCTTGTCGGCAGGGGCTTCCCTTGCCCGGATCTGGGCGGGTGGCTCGGCCGGCGGCGGAACCGTTGTGGGTGCCGCCGATGATGTGGTCCCGGCCGGCGCGGCCTTGGGCGCGGGCGGTGTTGGCAGCGGCCTGCGCGTGGCGCCCTTGAGATTCTCTATCAAGATCAAGCTCTCGACGGCTTGGCCCTCCGCGTCGGACGGGACCTCGAGCGCCTCCTTGAGCGTAGGCCCGTGCGCGCTCCACGCCGGAGCAATCAGCTGCAGGCCGATCAGCAGCACGTGGCCGTACCGGGCGTTGGGTGACCCTCCCCGCGCGCCCGGCCAGATTACGCACCGCAGCGCTTCAGGTCCGCTGGCGCGCGCGTCCACATCATCGTCTCGCTCAGCCATTTCGTGCCCATGTACCCCACGACCTTAAGCGCTCGCGGACCCATGGGCGTCAGCTCCACGCTGAACCTGGACTGGCGCTCGGGGTCGTAGATCCACCCCCCGTCCCAGGCGCCGTTGCCCATCGGCTTGAGGTCGCCGATGATCTGGATGCCGCACACCTGCTTGGCGTGCTTGGGGTCCTTCAGCCACACCAGACGGCCGCACAGCTGGTTGCCGCATTTGGTGATCTCTACCGCGCCGCGGCCAGTATGATCATACCATAGGCCTGTGGGCTCGACCGCGAATGCCGATCCGGCCCCGAATGCCAGCGTTGCGAAGACCGCGGCCTGCAGCGCGGTCCTGGTGCTCTTGCCCATAAAAAGCTCCTTCCCGTTGCACGCAGCCCCGAGCGTTCGCGCGATAGCGCGCCTGCAATATGGCGTTTTGCGGGATCGACTGGTCTCCGCACGGCCAGATGCTGCTCCGCGGCAATCGATGGGCAAGAAGTGTATGAACCTTACGCAGCAACGGCACCCTCGCCAGCCTTGTTGCGGCGACGTGCGCGTCCGACGATGCGACCGTCCTCGATGCGGATCAGGCGGTCCGCGTAGGACAGGGTGCGATGGTCATGGGTGACCACCAGGATGCCGCGACCCTTGTCCTTGGCCACCTCGGAAAGCAGCGCCATCACACCCTTGCCATTCTCGCTGTCGAGCGCCGCGGTCGGCTCATCCGCCAGGATCACCGACGGCGACCCCGCGAGCGAGCGCGCAATCGCCACGCGCTGCTTCTCACCGCCGCTGAGCTTGCTCGGATAGGCAGCGGCGCGATGCGATAGGCCCACCTGGCGCAGGGCCTCGGCCGCCTGCGCTGGGCCGTCGCCGGGTGTGCCGCGCAGCTCAAGCGCCAGCATCACGTTTTCCTGCGCCGTCAGCGTCGGCACCAGATTGTACGACTGGAACACGAATCCGACGTGCTTGCGCCGCAAATCCGCGAGCCCCTCGGAGCTGAGCCCCGTCGCCACCTGTTTGCCGATGCGCAGCGAGCCCTCGTTGGGGGTGAGGATGCAACCCAGGATCGAGAGCAGCGTGGTCTTGCCGCTGCCCGACGGCCCCATCAGCAGCGTGAGCTCGCCCGGCATCAGCTCGAGGCTCACGCCCTTAAGGGCCTTCACCTCGGCGGCACCGCTGCCGAGGAACTTGACGATGTTGTTGGCTTCCAGGATCGGTTCCATGGCCCTCACTTCCCCTATCGGCTGAACACGACCGCCGGGTCGATGTGCGTTAGTTTGAAGATGGCGCTGATCGGCGCGAACTCGCACATGTTTTCGAACAGCCAATAGTCAAGGCTGCGCTTGCGGAATTCCTGGTATGCGACGACTTCCTTGCGCACGTCCCCCACGCTGTAGTCCGGCGCAACGCGCGCGACCTCGTAGGAAGCCTCATCGGGCGTGGCATCGAGCAGCTCGCGCGCCAAGCCGACCGTGGTGAACACGTAGGGCAGTGTCGTGAAGGAGCGGATGCCCCAGGTGATGACCTGCGCCGTCACCTGCATATTATTGACCTCGGCGCGGTCGCCCCGATTGTGCATGCCGAGCTCCTTGAAGCAGGTAAAATCAACACCCCCCGCGTTGGAGGAGGACACGTCGGCGCAGCTGCCCACGATGGTGTCCAACGGCGGCGACTTGCCGTTCCGCGCATTCATGGACAGGATGGCGTGCTTCTCGTGGCCAGGCAATAGCGAGGGGTCATCGAAGCTCTTGGTGCCGAAGGGCACCACCCACAGGTCGGCCTCTGTGTGGTCCAGCATGGCGGCAATGCGATTCCTCGAGCCCAGGTAGATGCCGAACTGCACGGCCACCAGTCTCATGTTCGGGTCCAATCCTGCGACTGGTAGCGCGATCGTCGCAGGGCAGAGTGGCCGAGAACGCCCGTCGGCGCTGTTCCAGGCGATACATCACTGAGACCGGCTGCAGGGAGGGGGCACGGTCTGGCAGAGCGCTCGTGAACACCAGACCGCAAACAAGCAATTCTTCAGACGGCGCGACAAGGCCTCGCCTGGTGCATGAGCCCAGGGGCGTTGCCGGGCTTCAATCAGCAATGAGAGCGACAGAGTGCGCCCCTACCGGCTGCGAGCCGTCTCGGCGTGCCGGGAACCGATCTCACCCTTCTTTGTCAAGCTCAACGGCGCCGCCTTGTCGGTCACGGAGGCGGGGGCCGGCTGGAGCGCTAGACCGCCTGACCAGGAGATGGATTGGTCCCCTATAGTCGCCTGTGCCGCATGGCCCGTCGTGGTGATCATCCATTGCCACCGTCCAAGTCACGCAGGGAACCCCCGTCGCTCAGTGCCGATAGGTATGCGCACCATAATGCACCACACAACGTCGGGCACCGCACCCGGAGGGCCGCTCAAGTTTGCAACAGGATCGGCACGGCCTGTTCGTAGGCGACCTGGGCGCGGGCCTTAAGCTCCGTCACGGTGCAACTGCCAATCGGGTGCTGGACCATCAAGAAGGGATAACCAGGCAGACCCAGCACGCGCGCGATGTTTCGCGCCGTCACCTCGAAGGGCTCGGTACACAGCACCACCGCTCGCTTGCCAAGCTGTTCGAAACTAATGCCGTCGTGCAGACTGCACGTTGAGCAAGAGCCTCAATCGCCGAGGCCGGTGATTAGAAAATCAACCTCTTGGGCAGCCTTCGCCAAAGTCTCTGCTGGCGCGGGCGCACTTGCGTTCGATTTGGAGTAGACCGCGCGCACCTTGCACCCGTGCCGCTCCTCGAACAGGAGCGCCACCTCGTGCAGCATCTCCTTCGCATTCAGCTTGCCGTTCTCCAGGATGCCCATGGTCTTCCCGTCCAAGCCGGTCAGCGGCGCGGCGCGGGACAAACTGCGCCGAGGTCCGGACGCCGTCGGATCGTAGAGCTGCATTAGGTTTCACTCCTTATCATTGTCTACTTGCAATCGACGCATACCCCGATTGGTTTGTGCTGCAGGATCGAGCTACGGCCCCGGCTCCACGATGGAATGAAGCAAGAGTGCCCGCCAGCATCGCCGCCACCAAGCGTGATCAGGATATCGTCGGGTGCGAGCCCGCGGTGGACATACCCAGGTTCGACCAATCTGTGCGCGTTCGCGCCATGCTGCTGTTCGTAATCGCCGTCGCGGTATTTGCCTATGCCTTTCATCCCTTCAACCGAGCGCTTAGCCTGCGTGAAGAGGAAGGCCTGCGCGTCCTCGCGGCTCCAGCCGGCGCCGGCGACAATGCGCATATGTTCCGGCGAGAGGATCACCACGCTTTGGCCCAGCGTGATGCAGGCGTAGTTTGCCATGGCGTCAGCGACCGAGCCCAGCACTTGCTCCGGCGTATTGCCACCGTGGTTCTCGACGTTGCAAAAACCACCGGCGGCGAACACACTAACGCTTGAAACTCCCCGGGGATAACCCTGCGTCTCGCACAGCAGGGGCCAGGGGTTGCCACGCCTGCGCTCGGCGATGCAAAAACTGTATTTGCCCGGATTGCCCTGCGTGGACTTGTCGGAAATGCCAGGGACCATCTGAAAGACGTTGCGCAGGATCAGGCGCACCGCCCGGCCAATAGTGGCGTTGGCACGGTTGCCGGGACCGAACAGGTCCACGTCCGCATTCATGCCGATGTCATCGCCATAAGCACCGCTGACGATGAGGAGCGGCGCGGAACCGCCGGTGCTCGCGGTCGAGCCATGAAAGTTGAACCCCGGCTTGTCCATTGCCTCGAACGCGGCAACCAGCACCGGAAAATACTGGGGCAAGCAGCCGGCCATGACCGCATTCACCGCGGCAGCGTGAACCGACAGCTCAAGTGCGGTCGCCGGGTGGGTTGCGATCACCGCCTCTGGGGGCCGGCCCTCGGAGGCAAGCATCGCGTGCACGCGCTCGATCGTCGGCGGAACAACCGGCAAACCATCGGTCCACCCTTGCTCGTAACAGTAGTCGATTGCTGCGAGCAGATCGTCCGGGACCTCGTGGATGCGGGCGTCAAGTGCCATCAGGGCTCGCCGGGTGTTTTTGGATCGTGGTGACAGCGCCGCGGATCGCAAGCGTAGCGCCGGTTGCGAGCGATCGCCATATGATTCTCCGGCGCACGATTGTAGATTCAATGTTGTGCTTGCCGCCCGGTATCTTGGCGCATGCTGCTGTTGGCACGCTTGCTTGAAGAGTATCCTGGATCGGCCCATTGACCTTGGTCGGCGTCCACCGCAAGGACACTGGAAAGCCTTCTTCCAACCTGACGGGCAGCTCTTTGCCTCATTGAGCGTCGACCCGAGCTTGGCCATCCGGTCAAAATGCGGGCCAAAATGTCAGCCTTCCTCGATGAGCTCAATGATCGCCGGGAAGTAGCGTCCGCCCAACCCCTTTGCGACCGCCGCTTGGTAATAGCTCTGCGCCACCGCCGGCAGCCTTGGCTCAACCCCGCAGCTTTGCGCCAGCTCGATCGTGTATCCCAGGTCCTTCAGCACATACTCCGGCGGAAAAGACCTCTCCGGGAAACGGCGCGGCAGCATGGCCTTCATGCCGTGGTTGCGCAGCACAAAACTATCTCCAGATCCTTTCGCCACCGCCTGCAGCAAGATCTCCGGTGCCACACCTGCGCGCGCGCCGACGACCATCAACTCCGCCAGTGCCACGACGTGTTCGAACACCAGCGTGTTGTTGATCAGCTTAACCACCTGCCCGCAGCCGAGCGCGCCACAATGCGTCACGTCACTGGCCATGTAGCGCAGGAGGGGTTCGATTCTCGCGAACAGCACCGGGCTGGCACCGACCATGATGCTGAGCGTGCCGGCGGCGGCCGCTGCACGGGTGCGTGCGACGGGCGCGTCCGAGAACTCCATCCCCGCCGCGGCAAGCCCGGCTCCAACCGCGCGCGCCTCAGCAACACCGGTCGTGCTGAGGTCAACCACGATAAGTCCGCGCTTGCCCGTACCCGCGATGCCTTCCTTACCCAAGCAAACCTCGCTTACTTGCCTCCCGCCAGGTAGAGAAAGAAAGACGATGTCGGAGGTCGCGGTCACTTCTGCGATGGAATGGGCCGCTCGAGCCCCTTGAGCGGCAACGTCGCGCACCGCAGCCAGGTTGAGGTCGAAGGCGTGCACCGGAGCAGGGTGCTTCCTGACCACGTTGCCGCACATCGGCGCACCCATAACGCCGAGGCCGATGAAGCCGATAGCTGGAGCTTTGGTCTGCATTGGCTGCGTCCGTCAAAAATGCCGCCGCTCATGTCGCACGTGCATCGGGCGGTATGAAAGAGGAGGATCTGATTGATCAGCTGATGTTTTTGATGGCGATGAGCTGCAACAGATGAAGGATACTACATTTGCGAACTGCAGAGCGGGTATTTTCTCAGGACCCATGCGGCTCGCAAAGCGCAGGCCTCAGCCCGAGCAGGAGCGTTTTTTGCCCAGGGCGGCGACGGCGAATTATATGGAGTACCGCGAGGGCTGGGCTCAACGAAAGACAGCCCACGACCGCTGGCCGGGAAAATGCAGGAGATCGGGTCCTCGCCCTACTGATTGCCGCACGGCTGCGCCCGCCTTAAGCTTGCGACATAGGCGTTGCAAACAAGTACGGACGTAGCCGGGGAGGTTTCCATGATGGGCAATCATCGCCGCAAGTTGCTCGCGAGAGCCGGTGGCAGCGCCCTCGCGGCCAAACTGGGGGCATGGCCAGTATCCTTGCTGCGGCGCGAGCGCCTGCTTTCGCGCAAGGCACCACGTTGCATTGGCTGCGCGTGCCTTCTTGTCGGGCACGATCTGCGCCACCAGTAACGGCCTCTATCACATCCGGCACGCGCCCTATCCCAAGGGACCGGCCGGTCAGGCCACTTTCCACATCGCCCGATTGCACATGGTGATGGGCCATTCGAAAAATCAGATGGCGGCGAAGGATTTCCTGCGCTGGGTGGGGTCGAGATCCGTCTATGAGAAGTGGTTCCTGACGCAGAAGGGCTTCTCCGTTGGCGCCACCCGCGAGTGGTCAAAACACGCAATGTGGAATGACGATCCGATCATGCTCCCATTCAAGGATGTGGTGAACTCCCGCCGTGCCCCGGGGTGGCCGCGGCCGGCCAGCCGCAAGGCGGCAGAAGCGATC
>Ga0306920_100000963_pt1 | contig 35137 bp, 31 predicted proteins | sample flu12Cox44000170_FD_204666 | JGI IMG/M metagenome (GOLD analysis project Ga0306920, IMG submission 204666) | Lab enrichment of tropical soil microbial communities from Luquillo Experimental Forest, Puerto Rico - flux4day.12C.oxic.44.000.170 (v2)... | ecosystem: Environmental > Terrestrial >...
GAACGGCAAGCGGGGCATCGGGATGGTGGCGATGCGCGAGCGCGCGGAGTTGCTGGGTGGCACACTTGAGTTTCTAAAGCCGGAGAGAGGCGGCACGGTGGTGCGCTTGACGGTGCCTAAGGAAGGTGTGGAGTCGAATGCGTGAAAAGATTTCCGTCGTGTTGGTGGATGATCACGCGCTGGTACGGCGAGGCTTCCGGCGCCTGCTGGAAGATGAAAGCGACATCGTCGTGACGGGCGAGGCGAGCGACGGCGAAGGAGCTATCAAGCTGGCCGAGCAACTCCGGCCACAGGTGATGGTGATGGACTGTGCCTTGCCGGGGATAAGTGGACTGGAAGCGATGCGCCGCATCCTGGCCAAGAATCGGAACATAGCCATCCTGATGCTGAGCATGCACTCCGAGGAGACGCTGGTGCGCCAGGCAATGGAAGCCGGTGCACGTGGCTACGTGCTGAAGAATGCCGTTGACCTGGAACTGGTGACGGCGATCCGGCGCGTCGCCAATGGTGAGACGGTGTTGGATCCTCAGGTGGAGCGTATCGCCAATCTGAAGGGCGAGCCCGAGCAGGGTCTTACAACAAGGGAGCTGGAGATCCTACAGCTCATCGTTGAGGGCAAGTCGAACAAGGAGATCGCCGCGCAGCTCAACCTGAGCGCGAATACCGTAGCAGTGCATCGCGCCAACATCATGGATGAGCTCGGCATTCACAAGACCGCCGAGCTGGTGGTATACGCCATTCGAAACGGGCTGGTAAATATCACGTAGGCGGTGCCGCCGCTGCGCTGCCGGACTTTACCTTGCCTGCCGCCCGATCTCACATCCCGGGCTCCAATCGGCTTTGTTATTGGCTAACCGTGTATTCGCCTTTCAAGTCAATATCGGCGGAAGAGTGCCCAACAAATACCGTGAACTTGCCAGGCTCCTGCTTCCAGGAGTGACTCTTCACGTCATAAAAAGACATCGCCCTGGGATCGAGGACCAGGGTCAAATGCGTGCTTTCACCCGGGTTCAGCGACACCTTGTGAAAGCCCTTTAGCTCCTTGGGCGGGCGCGGCACCGGGGCTGTGGGGTTGCCTATGTACAGCTGCGCAACCTCTGCTCCTGCGCGCTGGCCGATGTTGGTTACATCGAAGGTCACGCTGACCTTCTCGCCGAGCCTGGGAGCCGGAGGAGTGATGTTCAAGTTCTTGAATGCGAAGGCGGTGTAGCTGAGCCCGTAGCCAAACGGAAACATCGGCTTGGTGCCGTTATGCTCGTAGCCACGATAACCCACGAACACACCTTCCCGGTAAGCTACATTGTTGCCACCAGCATTTGGGTAATAATTGTCGTGAACGGGGTTATCCTTCCAACGCCGCTCGAAGGTGACGGGCAACTTGGCGGATGGATTCACGTCTCCGAAAAGCACTTCTGCCATTGCGGTGCCCGCTTCCTGGCCGAGGTACCAGCCGTGCAGGAGCACAGGAACCAGGCCGATCCAAGGCGTCATGTCCACATTGCCTCCGGCCGTGAGTGCGACAATGGTGTTTTTGTTGGCGGCGGCAATTGCTTGGATCAGGTCATCCTGATTGGGTGGGAGCTGAAATGTGCGGTCGGCGCCTTCGCTCTCGGACTGGGGACTGTAGCCGGCGAACACGAGGGCAACGTCAGCCATCGCAGCTATTTTCTTCGCGTCAGACGAAACAATTTCATCGACCGGCATCACGCCGAGTTGCGCCGAGCTGCCCAGCCAGTTCTCCACTCCGGAGTATTCGAATCGGACGCGGTACGGTTTGCCGGCTTGCAGATTGATGTCCTTGGCAAGTGGTACCTGGCCCTCGCGCCTAGGCTGCTCGATGACAACCTGATCATCGACGAAGAGCCTGTAGCTGTCCGAGCCGCTAGCGGACGTAAACCAGCGATACGTGCCGGACGCGTAGGGAATGTAATAACCGGACCAGCGAACCGAATATCCCTTCGCCCCCGGCTCAAGCGCTGGATTGCCAACCGTTCGATCGGTCCTGACGACAGCCGGTTGACCTGAAAGGTCGGGGTTGTTGAAGTACTCGGCTCGCAAGCCCGGCTGGCCATTTTGAGCGGCTGTCACCCAGTGGCTTCTCTCCGAGATCTCTGACATGTCCGGAACGCCACGGTTGTAGACAACCCTCGTGTTGGTGCCGAGATAATTGGCGATCCCTTCGAGGTAGCTCACGGCATAGAACGGTTCGACCTGGGCACTTCCCCCGCCAACAGGTTGCGCCGGATAGGCGTCGGGGCCAAGGATGGCGATCGTGCGCACCACCTGTTTGTTCAGCGGCAGAAGAGGGCCTTCGTTCTTCAGCAGCACGATGCTCTCCCGCGCACCATCCAAGGCAACCTGACGGTCCTCTTCGTTGAAGCGCGGGACGTTGAGGTCGGTTTGGTCACGATCCAGGAAACCGAATTCAATTGCCGTGCGCAGAATGCGGCGTACTTTGTCATCGATGGTCGCCGTCGCGACCTTGCCCTGTTTGACGGCGGGCAGCAGTGTCTGGCGATTCATGAATTTTCCGGAGGGCATCTCGAGATCGAGCCCTCCGTTGGCTGCCGCAACCCCGTCGTACGTGGCATCCCAGTCGGACATAATGATGCCGTTGAAGCGCCAGTCTTTCTTGGCGACCTGATTATTGAGAAAGCCATTTTGCGTGGCGTGCTCGCCATTGATGAGGTTGTAGGAATCCATGATGGCGCCGACGTGCGCTTCTTTGACACCGGCCTCAAAGGCAGGAAAATAGATCTCCCGCTGTGTTCGCTCATCGACCTCCGAATTCGTGTTGTGGCGGTCGTAGTCGGAGTTGTTGTCCGCATAGTGCTTGATGGTTGCAATAACGCCTTCGCTTTGCACGCCCTCGATGTAGCCCACAGCAATGCGCGACGATAAATAAGGATCTTCGCCGAAGTACTCAAAGTTGCGTCCATTCATGGGAGCGCGATAGATGTTCACGCCGGGACCGAGTAGAAAATGCACTCCCTTGGCACGCGCATCACGTCCCAGCCCCTTGCCAATCCGGTTGGCCAGTTCGGGATTCCATGATGCCGCCAGGGCAATGCCCGCGGGATATGCCGTTGACGGCCCGAAGTTTCGGACGCCCATAGGGCCGTCGGCCATCTTGAGGCGTGGCCAGCCGAGTTGGTCATAGCCTCGGATGTAGAAGTCGTCGATGCCGCCGATCAGGTCAATCTTTTGCTCCAAGGTCATGCGGTCGAGGATGGCATTGACTCGCTGCTCAACTGTGGCATCCGCTGATCCGGTAGTGGTTTGCGGCCCAGTGGCCTGCACTGAGGCAGGAAGGGCAAAGCATAAGCACCACACAGCGACGATGACTGCTCGCTTCGACATCGCCATTCATTTCTCCCACTCGAGGATTTGGAGCGACAAGCTGAATCACTCTCATCGTTACTTCCCGGGGAAACTATCGGAGAATAACGTTACTGTCAATGCCAAGTGCGTTATGCTGGAGGTCTGCCAGAACTAGTCTGCAGGCACCGGGTTTCCATACCTGAAAAATTGGAGTGGCATTATCTGCCGTTGAAGATCAGTTCAAGGCAGCGGACATAGGCTCGAGTGCATCTATAGATCGAACTGCAACAGCGCTACTCGTCTCATGAATTGCCGGGCTCGAAGATCGCACCGCTTGCATAGTTCGGCCCCGTAAGCTGTCGCAGATTCTCCACTTATCGGCGATTGAGGTGAATGGCAAGTGAACAGAATGAATGTACGGAGATTGTCTTTTCCTGCAGCGCTAGTGTTTTTTGTTAGCCTGATTTCTTCTGTGGCGTTGTTTGGCGACGAAGGGGATCCGCCAGACCGCGTCCTGCGGTTGAGTTACATGCAAGGCGCGGTGTCTTTCGAACCATCGGGCGAGAACGACTGGAGCGAGGCGACGCTGAATTATCCTGTCGCCACCGGCGACCGCCTTTGGACCGACAAGAGCGCGCGGGTGGAGCTGGAAACCGGCAACATCGCGATCCGCATATCGGCAGAGACCGATCTGACGGCAACCAACCTGAGTGACCAATCGATTCAGCTTGGCCTGGCACAGGGCACAGTGCGCGTGCGGGCCTTCGAGGTGGCGGCCGGACACCAGATTGAGATCGATACTCCTAATGCTGCTCTCACCGTCAATCGTCCGGGAGACTACCGAGTCGAGGTGTATCCCAATGAAAATCTGACAATGCTAACGGTGAACAGCGGAGAGGTGGAAGTCACCGACAGCAATGGCCAGTTGCAGACGGTGGGAAGCGGTCAGGCGGTGCGAATGACGGGATCGAATCCCGCGCAGCTTGAAACGGTTGGCCTTCCGAGTCCGGACGACTTCGATCGCTGGTGCAATGACCGCGACCGTCGCTATCTTGCATCCACGTCGCGCCGGTATGTCAGTCCCGAGGTTGCGGGCTACTACGATCTCGATCAGTACGGAAGCTGGACCACCGTGGCTGACTATGGCCCGGTGTGGTATCCGGCGGGCCTGCCGGTTGGCTGGTGCCCTTATCGCTACGGCCGCTGGGCCTGGGTAGAACCGTGGGGTTGGACCTGGGTGGAACAAGAGCCGTGGGGATTCGCACCGTTCCACTACGGCCGCTGGGTCCTGGTTGGGCCCCGCTGGGGATGGGTACCAGGGCCAATCGCCGTTGCGCCGGTCTATGGCCCTGCATTCGTTGCGTTTGTCGGTAGCGCGGGCTTCTCCGTAGGCGTTAGTTTTGGCAACGTTGCGTGGTTTCCGCTGGGGCCAGGCGAGCCGTTTCTTCCCTGGTATCATCACAGCGACGCTTACCTGCGGCAGATTAATGTCACGAATGTTCGCAACATCAACATCACGAACATCACCAATGTCACCAATATCACGAACATCAACTATCGCTACAAGACTACGGGGATCACGGCCGTTTCCACCAGCGCCTTCCGGAGTGCGCAGCCGGTAGATCGCAACCTGGCAAAAGTGAATCCGCAACAGTTTGCCCAGGCGGCGATCATCCCCCATCCAGAGGTAACCCCTGAGCGATCGGCTATCGTGGGAGGCGCTCCTGCGGCCCGGCCTGCAGTTCCACCGACTCGGCCCGCTGTCGCGGTTCATCCTCCGGTAACGCGCGGTGGAGCGCCAGCGACTGTGGCACGGAGCACGGCGCCTACAAATACGCGGCCAGCACCAAGCGAGACGCATACGCCTCCACCGGCAACGCAGGCCCAGCGCACACCGCCTACGAACGCGAATGAAGCTCGCACTCCTCCTCCCAACGAGGCGCGCACAACTCCGACAACCCAGCGGGTGCCGCCGCCGGAGCGAGGCGCGCCGCCCGCGCCGCCTGCCCAGAACAGAGCTGACGGCACACCAACGGCCGGTCGTCCTCCGTTGGTGACAAAGACGCAACCGCCGCCGGAGAGAGTGCCATTCCAGCAGCGCCAGCCAGCAATGCAAGAGCACGCTGGTCGCCCGCTGGAGCCTCAGCAGAGGGACAACATCCGAGAGGGCAAGCCGGCTGGGCCCATGGTCGACAGGGAATACCCACCGCATCCTCCGGCAGAGGGCGCAGCACCTTCACATAGTGGGTCACCTTCACATTCAGAACCATCGAAGGAAGGACATCCGAAGCAGCTTGGTGTTGTTTTCGGCCAACCGATTTTCGACCCAAGGAGTCAAAACAGGAATGGCGTCTCGAATTGGCGGGACGCCGTTTGACACCTTGGCGCCACCTGGAACGCGACTCAAGTCGTCTTCGTAGATGCCATCTCTTACAGCAGCCGGGTGAAGATCACGTTAAGGGATCCTGCACCTCCGCACCAAGTGATCACGCTGAGTTCTGTCCTTGATGTTGGGGATTGTGCACCATTGCAATGTTGGCTTCTTTGAAGACTTAAGCGGCTGTAACCCGACCACATATACCGCTGTTTGTATGGCTGCCTTGGAAGTTGCAATGCCACGAAATCAAGTTGTGAATCTTGTCAGCGTTTTTACTGCTGGTTACGGCATAGTCCCCTGCAGCACACTCACAGGAGCCGCTCTCGACTGGTCCGGTGCCTGATATTCGCTACCTGCCGTTGATTAGCATCGATGGGATGCACGCGGGCGATTTACAGAACTGCGTAAACGGTCTTGAGAGCGTTCACAAGGTGAGCCCTGGTGTCCCAACCTAGTGTCCCTGATGCAGACTGCAATTGACTATCCAGCCGCATCGGCTTCGCGGCCCTCGGACTAACTTAGTTCTCCGGTCTCATTGCATTGGTGACTGGAGGCTCGCCCCGTAGTATCGGCGGATTCTCTGACGTTGTGTATGATCGCTCCCTGAATCTACCTAAGAGAACGATGGCAACGACGTTGCAGGCCGCGCGTGCACTCCAGGTCACGTGACGGGCAGAACCGAGTTTCGAATGAACGCATCGACATTAACCAGATGAAGCATAACGGCGGAGCACCCAGCGCCGACGGACGACATTCAACAGGAAGGCACCCAGGTGCTGCCCAACAACTTCCAGGAAACATGCTTGTTCCTGTCAACGGCCGGGCGCCTTGAGGCGCCCCGGCTGTTGATGTTTCGATGTTTGCGCGAGAATTCTAAGACAGCCCTGGCATCTCGTTTACTGCCCTATAACCTTGATCGATCGCCTGGTCGGTGTAGGCGGCGGCCGCAGCATCGGAATTGGCGATCGTGATCCGTCCGAATCGCTGGCGCGCGATTTCACAGGGTGCCTCGCCGGGTTTCCAGTCAGGATCGAACAGCGGATTGTATTCATACGCATACCCGTGCGGCCACCGATTCACAGTAATGGCATCGATGTCGCGCGCCGGGTCGAAGCCGCCGGATGCAAGAATGCGTAAAAGTTGATCGCGAATGTTGCGCTCGAAGGTCGCGTACGGCGTCATGTAGAGTTCCATGCGTCCGATGAGATGCTGCTTGCGTTCCGGCAGGCCGGGCTTACAAGGTGTGCGCGTCAGGCGCAACAGGATCGGCTCGTCGGCTGATTTCGGCGACTCGTATCCGCCGATGTCCACTGCCCGATCGAGACTGACGCCGTAGTGATACATACCGGGCGACGAGACTCGCTGTATGCCGAGCTTTTCAAATGACGTCCAATTCTTCACCGCCACCACGGTGTACACCAGCGGAATCTTGGTTCCGTATTGCAGCGCTTCTTTCTGTTTCGCCGGGAGCTCGGGGCACAGATAGGGGATCATCATATTCCAGCAGGCCATGACCACCGCCTTGCCGCGAACCGTGTAGAGATGCTTCTCGGTGGAGTACAGCACTTCGACTTCTTTGGCCGTCGCGGGATCGCCTAGATGCCGCGCGCGGACCACGGTGCTGTTGAGGCGGATCTTGACGGGAACAGAGCCTTGGTCGAGCTTGCTGTAATCCATTTTCGCAGTGACGATGTCTTCGGCGGTTCTCCCTGGCGCGGAGCCGGGTATGAGCGAACGCACAAGCATCCGTGCGATCGACGCGTTGCCGTCTGGAAAGTGAAAGTAGTAAGGATCGCTCCGGGGAGTCGCATAACCTCTGGCCGTGAAACCCATGCGCGGGTGTGGACCCGGATCGAGTTTCAATCCCTGAAAACCGGGATACTCGAGGCCCCAGCAATCGAGAGCGGAGACTGCGTCGATTCCGACACCATAGAGTCCGCAAGTGCGCGGCTGATAAAAGGGAATGACGGCGGGATCCGCCTTGACGACATTCAGCAGATAGTCCCTGTAGCTCATCCGCGAGAGGCGGCCTTTCTTTTCGTCCGACGAGATCCCAGGGAGATAGTCGTTCTTGCCGTCTTGAATGCGCAGGATGTCACGCTGAACTTCGGGAGCCAGTGGTGTGCTCCGCAGAAATGCTTCCCATTTGACCCCGTTCTCGGGGCCTGTCACGTCCGCTCCGCCGGGCGCGCCCACTACGAGCCGGTCGGTACCAAAAGTCTCTTTGTCAAAGAAGTAAGCGGATTTCAAGTCCTTGTAGACATCAGGGACATCGCATTTCCTGGCCAGCGCGTCGGGATCGATGCCCAGGTTCGTCATCAAACCGCGCGCCACTTCACTGTAGGGGAAGGGCGACTCGATCGCCCAAGTACCTCCGTTAGCTAGCAGCATGCGACCGCGAGGATGGAATTCGTTTCGCTTGGCATGACCACCGAAGTCATCGTGGTTGTCGAGAACCAGGATGCGGGCCGAAGGGCCGACCCGTGTGCGGTAAAAATACGCAGCGGCGAGTCCGCTGATACCGCCTCCAACAACTACCAGGTCGTAGGCTTCACGTGTGTTACTGGGTTTGCCCACGTTGTCCCAGAATGCGCCGTCGCGCAGGGCATGGGCCACCTCGAACGAACCGGGATGGCTGCCACGCATACCCGTCTTCGTGGGCGGATAGTAACCCGCCGAATCCAGCGCAAGCTGTTCCGCTTCCGCCGAGGTCAGTCCGGGAAACAACGAGCTTGCGAGCGCGCCGCCGGCGCCGATGGCAACACCATTGAGGAAGTCGCGCCGTGTGATGCGGCGATGCATTCCTAGTTCCTTGTCCTTGAAGTCTGACATACGAGTCCCGGGGCTCACCCTGATTCGAATTGAGGGCAGCCTGCAATAGTAATGAATCCGTCATTGCGAGGAAAGGTCCCGGAGAGATGCAGCAGAACGTTTTGAAGAAGGCCGATGATTCACCTACTAACCGGGACTGCGCACCTAAGAATGCCTCGCTGCGCGAAGTGCTTGGTCACGATGGGTAGTGTGTTAACGGCGCGGCACCGGCATCAGGCTGTCTTGCTGCGGCGTGGCTCGGTGCCCAGAATGCGATTCTTGTCTCAATTGTGCAAGAATTTGGCCCGCGGCAGAACAAGACGAGCGTCTTTCCAATCCCCAGACAGGACTCCAAGTCGTAATCCAAGTCGCTTCCCAAGAGACCAGAAGTGATAAGTAAGGCGGTTTTCCGTGGACCTTACCGCTCACCTCAGGTCTCACAGGCTCGGCATTCCGCAACTTTCCAGTGGTATTATCTGCAAGCAAGAAAATACACTTTAGTCGCACAGTCAGGGCTGAATGTCTGGCGTCCCGACGGTGAGGAAAACAGGAGTGTACGAATGCGACCCGAAGCTGAGAGTGGCAGCACGGAGCTGCGATTGGCAAGTGTAATCGTCCATCATTCCAGAACATTTTCCGAGAGGCGTGTCCGGCGCAGCGCCATCGTCGTTGGACTCACGACAGCGCTGCTCCTGACGGCTTGCGAACAGAAAGAGGAAAAGCCCAAAGCTGGCCCTCCCGACGTAACCGTTGCCGACGTCGTACAGCAGGACGTTCCCATTACCAGGGACTGGGTGGCGCAACTCAACGGCCCCGTCAATGCCGAAATCACACCTAAGGTGCAAGGCTACCTGCTCCGGCAAGACTACCAGAATGGTTTCTTCGTGAAGAAGGGGCAACTCCTGTTCGAGCTCGATCCACGGCAGTACCAGGCAGCCCTGGATAAGGCCAAGGCAGATGTAGCCATAGCAGAAGCCAATCTTGCGCGAGTCGAGGCCGACGTGGCACGCGATACACCCCTGGCGGCACAGAACGCTATTCCGCAGAAGCAACTGGATAACGATATTGCCAACCAGAACTCGTGGAAGGCGCAGGTGCAGGCGGCGAAGGCGGCGGAGCAGAATGCGCAGTTGAATCTAGCGTGGACCAAAGTCTATTCACCCGTCGATGGCATCGCGGGGGTCTCGAACTCCCAGGTCGGAGACCTGGTGGGTACCAGTACCAAGATGGCGACTGTATCGCAGGTCAATCCTATCTGGGCGTACTTCAACGTCAGCGAAGGTCTGTTCCTTTCCTTTGCGCCCGAGCTGACGGGAATCATTACGGGTAAGGTCAGTCAGGCCAGGCTCAAGAGTATGCCGGTTCAATTCATCCAAGCCAATAGCGAGCCCTATCCCCACAAGGGGTCGATTATCTACGTGAATCGCGAGGTCGGTACCTCAACCGGCACCATCCAGATCGCGGCCGAATTCCCTAATCCGAACGCGGTGCTTCGTCCGGGCGGATTCGGAAACATCCGGATCGCTACCGGCGTGGACAAGAATGCCCTGCTTGTTCCCCAGGCGGCGGTGATTGAAGTGCAGTCGGACTACCAGTTGATTGTAGTAACTCCTGATAACAAGGCTTTGTTCCGGCCGGTAAAAGTGGGAGACCGCGTCGGCACGAACTGGGTCATAACCGAGGGACTCAAGCCAGGCGATCGTGTCGTGGTCGACGGCATCCTCAAAGTTCAGCAGTTCGCTGCGCAAGCTCCGCAACTGGCAAAAGAGGGCATTCCGGTCGTTCCCAAGCCGTACGTGCCGGTCGCAGCGGCCGCAGGGAGCAATTGACTATGTCGAAATTCTTCATTAATCGGCCGATCGTTGCGATCGTCATTTCGATCTTGATGGTCCTGGTCGGCGTGGTTTCGATACTCAGTTTGCCCACCTCACAATTCCCCAACATTGCCGACCCCATGATCCAGGTGAAGGCTACCTACCCTGGGGCGGACGCGCAGACGATTGCGGAGTCAGTCGCGACTCCGATTGAGCAGCAGATGTCGGGCGTCAGTGGCATGAACTACATGTATTCGTTAAGCGCGAGTTCCGGCGGGGGGATGTCACTGTACGTGGATTTTCTGCTGGGGACCGACGTCAACACTGACCAGATCCTGGCGCAGATGCGAACCGGGCAAGCCAACTCACAATTGCCAAGCCAGGTGATACAGCAAGGCGTGATCGTGCAACCAGGCACCACGGCGCCTTTCATGCTCCTCGATCTCTATTCTCCCAGCGGCGCTTACGACAATATCTTTCTGGCGAACTATGCAACCATCAATTTGCAGTACGCACTGACCCGTATTTCAGGTGTCTCACAGGTGCAAATCTTCGGCGCAGGGCCGTATGCCATGCGCATTTGGGTCAATCCCGACCGGCTGGCAAATTTGAGCGTAACCGTGCCGGATATCATCAATGCCGTTCAGGCCCAAAACCGGGTTAATCCCGCAGGCCAGGTGGGAGGCGAGCCAGTCCCGCAAGGACAACAGTTCACCTACAACGTACGTGCTCCTGGACGATTGCCGACAGCACAAGAGTTCGATGAAATCGTCGTCCGTGCCGAGCCGGACGGCTCCATCCTGCGCCTGAAGGATGTTGCCCGTGTGGATTTGGGATCCCAGTATTATTCCTATTTGGCGCGATTGGGCACTGCCGGCGAGGGCAAGCCAGCACAACCTGCAGCGCTTATCGCTCTCTACCTTACCCCGGGCAGCAATGCACTACAGACCCGAGCCGCCGTGCTCAAGATGATGGAAGAGGCAAAGGGAAGATTTCCTCAGGGGCTCGACTTCATCACAGCGCTTGACACGACGCTCGCGGTGAGCGCGGGCATCCACGAGATCTACAAGACCCTGCTTGAAGCACTCATGCTCGTGATCCTCGTGGTCTACATCTTCCTCCAGGGGTGGCGAGCGACGCTGATTCCGCTGCTGGCGGTTCCGGTCTCGCTGATTGGTACTTTCATGGTCTTCCCCGTGCTGGGGTTCTCCATCAATACTCTTTCGCTGTTTGGACTGGTTCTGGCGATCGGATTGGTGGTTGACGATGCGATTGTTGTGGTTGAAGCCGTAGAACACCACATCGAGCATGGGCTCTCACCACATGACGCAACCATCAAGGCGATGGAGGAAGTGTCCGGCCCGGTCATAGCTATTGGACTGATTCTAGCCGCAGTCTTTATCCCGACGGCCTTTGTTCCCGGCATTACCGGCCAGCTTTACAAGCAGTTCGCGGTCACCATTGCAATCTCTGTACTTTTCTCCGCCTTTAACGCGCTTACACTCAGTCCAGCGCTCTCGGCGATGCTGCTTCGTCCTCGCAAGCCGGCGCGCGGGCCACTCGGCGCATTCTTCCGCTGGTTTAACCGGGTTTTCGGACGAGCTACCGACGGATATGTGAACTGGTGTTCGCATCTCATCCACAAGGCCCTTCTTGCGTTTGTGCTGCTTGGCTTGCTGACCGTGGCAGCAGGTTTCTTCGGCAAGAGGATACCCAATAGCTTCCTCCCCGATGAAGACCAGGGATACTTGTACGCGGGCTTGCAACTTCCCGATGCGGCGTCCCTCCAACGTTCCTCTGAGGCTGCCCGGGAAGTCGAAAAAATCATCATGGATACACCCGGCGTTGAGTATGTGAGCTCGATCATGGGATACAGCATGCTCAGCGGCGTTAACGCCACCTACAGTTCCTTCTTCTTCGTCTCGCTCAAGCCCTGGGAGGAACGGAAGACCCCGGAGACAAGTTACGTGGGAATCAAAACCCACCTGCAGCGGGCTCTGTCGCAGGTTCCGTCAGGAATAGCGTTCTCCTTTCCACCCCCGGCAATACCCGGCGTGGGCACATCCGGCGGGGCGACCTTTATCCTTGAGGACCGCTCAGGCAGCGGTATCGACTTGCTGGCGAAGAACGCGCAAATTTTCATGGCAGAGGCGCGCAAGCGCCCTGAGCTGGCTGGCGTCATGACGACGGCTCTGTTCGGTGTTCCTCAGGTCGGGGTGAAGGTTGACAACGCCAAGGCCATGACCCAGCAGATCCAGTTGAGTAACCTGTACGACACGGTGCAGACGTTCATGGGCGGAGCATTGGTCAACTATTTCAACCGCTTCGGACTGCAATGGCAGGTGTATGTACAGGCCGAGGGCAATTTTAGAACCCAGGCAGAAAACCTCGGCAAGTTTTACGTCAGGAACGTCAAGGGGGAAATGGTGCCCCTGAGTACGCTGACCACCACGTATCCGCGCAGTGGCGCCGAGTTCGTCATGCGTTACAACCTGTTCAACTGCGTGCAGATTAACGCCTCGGCTGCGCCCGGCTATAGCTCAGGCCAGGTGATGGCGGCGCTGGAAGATGTCTTCCACAAGACCATGCCAACCCAGATGGGATTCGACTACAGCGGCATGTCCTACCAGGAGCAAAAAGCCGCCCAGGGCGTTTCTCCCGCCACCATTTTTGGCCTGGCATTCTTTGTTGTCTTTCTCATCATGGCCGCGCAGTACGAAAGCTGGACGCTGCCATTCAGCGTGCTGCTGGGCGTGCCAATTGCGGTGTTCGGTGCTTTCATCACGCTCTACTTCCGCCGGCTCGACAACGACGTATACGCGCAGATCGGACTGGTCATGCTGATCGGACTGTCAGCCAAGAACGCCATTCTGATCGTGGAATTTGCCAAGATGGAATACGACCGCGGCAAGACGCTGATCGATGCTGCTCTGACAGGGGCCAAGACGAGACTGCGACCGATTCTGATGACCGCATTCGCCTTCATTCTGGGCTGCGTGCCGCTTTGGACGGCGTCCGGTGCCGGCGCCATCTCGCGTCAGGTCCTGGGAACGGTGGTGATCGGCGGAATGATGGCCGCGTCGTTGCTCGCGATCTTCTTCATTCCCGTCTCGTTCGACGTGGTTGAGCGCTTCGGTATCTGGATAGGCGGCAAGAAGGAGGCACCGCCGCTGGGACAGGCGCCGGCGCCGGCGGAAGGAGCAGGCGATGACTAGCAGAAAAAGCGTTGCTGGCCTGATGTTGTTGCTGAGTCTTTGTGCTTGCAAGGTCGGGCCGAACTACCAGCGTCCCCCACTTACCGTGCCGGACCAATATCGCGGGGTCGCGCCAACGGCATCGCAACAACAGCCTCCGCCCGCTCCCGCAGAGTCCTTCGCCCAAATGCAATGGGAGAGTGTCTTCCAAGACGACGTCCTGAGAGCCCTCATCAAGGAAGCGCTTACCAACAACTACGACATGCGCATTGCGGCAACCCGCATCCTGCAGGCAGAAGCCAACGTGGGAATCACGCGCGCGAACCAGTTCCCGACCCTCGAAGGCAACGCCTCCATCATCTACGAACGCAATGCCTTTTTCCCCAAAGGCCCGACCTTTGACACGTTAGGGCTGACACTCAATTACATCGTCGACTTTTGGGGACAGTACCGCCGCGCCACGGAGGCGGCGCGGGCTGAGTTTTTGTCCACCGAATACGCGCGAAGCTTAGTCCAGACGACCCTGATTTCATCGGTGGCGAGCGACTATTTCCTGCTGGGCCAGTATGACCTGCAGCTTAAGTATTCGCAGGATACCGTTGAAGCAGACAAAGGCATCCTCAATCTCAACACCATTAAGTTCAAGGGTGGCGACGCCGCGATCACGGACGTTTACCAGGCGCAGGTACTGTTGCAACAAGCCGAGGCGCAGGTGATCTCGCTGCGTCAGGCGATTGAGCAGACCGAGAACAACATCAGCATTCTCCTGGGAAGAAATCCAGGCCCCATCGCGCGAGGTGTACAACTCGAAAATCAGCTGCACATGGCCGAGGTTCCTGCGGGACTGCCCTCGACCCTTCTGGAGCGCCGTCCTGACATACGCCAGTCGGAAGAAAGCCTTGTCGCTGCGAACGCCAACGTTGGCGTAGCCAAAGCGGCGTTCTTTCCCCAGATTTCATTAACCGGCGCCTTCGGCGCGCAGAGCACAGCCATCACCAGCTTCCTGCAAGGACCGGCAACCTTCTGGGCCGTGGGAGGCCAGGCGGTGCAACCGATCTTTGAGGGCGGCAGGATCAGGAGCGGCTATCGACTCGCATGGGCGCAACGTGACCAGGCGGAGTTGCAATACAAGCAAACTGTGCAACGAGCCTTCGGCGACGTCTCCAACAGCCTCGTTGGATACAACGAGTCGCGCCAGTTCCGCATGAAAATCGAGGAACGGACGAAGACGTACGAAGACACGGCGCGGCTGGCGAATGTGCGCTTCCAGGGAGGCGTCACCAGCTTCCTGGAAGTCCTGGTGACGCAGCAGGATTACTTTGCCTCCCAACTTCAACTGGCGCAGGCCTGGTATGGCGAAATGGAGTATTACGTGCAGCTATACCAGGCGCTCGGCGGCGGCTGGACCCCATAGCTGGAGTTTCCCATCAGGACTGTCATCACGAGCGCATCCGCCGTTTCGGGAGCGCGCTGTTTTTGCGCGTTCCGGGAGAGGAGCTAGGGATCCGCCGTTTCCGGAAGCTCACGACGGTCAACAAAACGCAGATGCCTCGCTGCGCTCGTCATGATAACCCTTTCATGGGGTATGGAGATAATCCTCAACAGGGATGTAGTTGCGAAAACAAGAAACTATGAAGGTCCCCTGAGGTTGCAGGGCCATATCGTTATTTGAAAGGTTTCAATCGTGCCTCTTCCGAGCACAAGGCCTATAATAAAAGTATATGGCACGAGGTTGGGAAAGTAAGTCTGTAGAGTCGCAAATCGAAGAGTTCAATTCAATTTCTCCTTCCGATCACAAGCCCCGTCGTTCCTCTGAGTCAGTTCAGGAGCAAATGAAGAGATCGGCGCTGCTGCTGTCGCGCAAGCGAGTCGTACAGGAACTGGAAGACAGCAACAACGAGCGCTACTCCGCTCTGTTGCGGCGAACCCTGGCCGATCTAGATGCACAGATCGCCCAGTAACCTACTCTGAAGACCGCGCCGACCGGCGCGCGCCGGTCAACGGCCGGCTACCCGCAGACTACTGCCCTGTCTGGGCCGGTGGGGTGTTGCCTAACTTCGGAGCCGTCGGCATCTTCGGTGACCGAGTATGGCCGGGAGTCGTGACAGCCGGAGGGACACGCGGTGACGGATCCTGTGCGCTGTCGAACCATGCTGTGTACCAGAGATTGCGAAGCATGGTGGCGCCGGCCGCGAGTCGCTGCTCGATGAACTCGCGCGATGCCGGCGTGCCTGCGCCATCGAAGGCGCCCTCTTTTTCCAGTTGATAACACTTCTCCACCAGGCTGTACGACTGGTGCAGGTAGGCAAGATAATCCTGGAAAGGATCGTTCAATTTCTGCGGAGTCGGCGAAACCAGATTGGCGAAGGGCAGCTCCTTCAGATTCGCCGCGACGAACAACCCCTCCATCTTCCAATGAATGGTATTGGCGGTTGTATAGCCATTGGGGTTTGTGCCGGTCCAGCCGTTATAGTTCACCGTAGTGTGCAAAGGGTTGGCGCCATCGCCGACGTAATGCCCCAACCATCCCGCGTAGAAGATGGCATTATGTTCGGCAAACACCGGGCTGCGATTGTCGCGCAGCGCGTGCCGGTACTCGCGAAACGCCACCACCAGCCGCCCATACACTTCCATGGTGATGTACGGCTGCAGGCCAACGCGTTCGGGCAGCAGAGAGTCGGGCTTGCCAGGCGTGGCCTCGCGCTTCTCGTTCAGCTTGCGATAAAAAGTGTAACGGTCGGGCGGGAGCGTCATACCATCGACTCGCTCCAGATCAATGTAGTGATCAGGTTCTTGTGCGTCCTTCAGCGCCTGCTCAGTTTTTTCGCGCCAGCGGTCCGGTTCGGGGCCGAGGAAAGCCAGTTGGTCAGCGGCATGGCGTAGGAATTCGGGGACCTCCGTTGGCAGCCTTTCAGCTGCAACGCGGTTGATCGCCATGTGGCCTTCATTGCCCCAAGGCCAGGCTGCAGTTGCAAGAAGAAGGAGGAGAGCAAGGGCAACAGAAGTCAGACGAACACGAATCGCTGGCATGCCTATTTCCGGGAGTCGACAACGGTCGCACGAACCGAGGGCTCCGGCGACTCCAGCTTGGAGAGGTTGGGCTCGAAACAAAGACGGCATCGCGCTTCGTACAGCCCGGCAGCGCCCACGACGATAAGGTCCTCGTTCGCCACCAGGCGCTGCGTGTGCTTCGCCGGATTGCCACATTGCATACAGATCGCTAACGTCTTGGTGATGTCATCGGCGACAGCCAGCAACTCGGGGATGGGGTGAAACGGGCGGCCGAGATAGTCGGTATCGAGACCGGCAACGATAATGCGCTTGCCACTGTCGGCCAAACGTACAACGATGTCGACCAGCTCCATGCCAAGGAACTGCACCTCATCGATGCCGATGACTTCGGTTCGGAGGTCGAGCTTGGCCTTGAAGTCAGCTGCGTCAGAAACCCCGACCGAACGAATCTTTAGGTCGCTGTGCGAAACGATGTGATCGAGGTCATACCGCTGGTCGATGGTCGGTTTGAAAATCTGCACCGTCTGGCGCGCAATCTCGGCACGACGCAAGCGCCGGATTAATTCCTCGGTCTTGCCGCTGAACATCGGCCCGCAGATGACTTCGATCCAGCCGAGATTCCCTTTTGTCCATTTCATGGGAAACCTGCCGCTTGCGCGAGAGCGTCAACCTTGCCGGGGGTCGGAAAACATGGGATCGAGCCTGACAAATCTGCAAGCATGGGGAAAATTGATTTTCTTCGGTCGCCTGCCAAAGGTCAATCGCGGGTTCTCCGTTGCGCAAGTGAACGCTGCAACGGCGCCATCTACGCCGTGGCTACACCCTTGCCAGATGAACTCCGAACCACCTCTTGCGATCGCACCAGGTGTGTTCGTGCGTGAAGCCGCTTTCCAGCAAGATCGACTCGATCATATCGTCGGTGTACTTGTAGCTGTTTTCGGTATGCAGCCGTTCTCCCCGGCCGAACGTGACGTCCAGATCTAGCGGGGGCAGGAATACAGCCTGGTCAAGCGTGCTTTCCAGGTAAATCTCCATGCGCGACTCGCGGCGATTCCAGATGGCTACGTGACGGAATGAGTCCAAATCAAAGTCCGCCTCCAGTTCGCGATTCAGGCGGGCCAGAATGTTCTTGTTGAACTCGGCAGTAATGCCTTGTGCGTCATCATAAGCGGGAAGAAGAATCTTCGGACTCTTGGCGAAGTCGGCACCCAGCAGGAGTGCATCGCCGGAGCGCAAGGTTCGCCGCACACGTCGCAGAATTCGGATCGCATCTGGTGTCTCGAAATTGCCGATGCTCGATCCGATGTACAGCACTAATTTACGTCCGCTGATCCGCGTCAGCGCCGAGACGTCTAGCGTGTAGTCGGCGACGATCGGATTGACACGCAGGGTTGGAAACTGACACCCCAGTTGCCGAACCGCCTCGTTAAGCGCGCTGGGTGAGACATCGATGGGATAGAACAGTGCCCGCGTCTGCTGCTGCATCAATTCCTGGATCAGGATGGAGGTCTTTGACGCTGTGCCTGCGCCCAATTCAACCAGGGTCAAAGAAGGCCCTGCTGATTGCAGCATCTCGCCAGCATGCGTCTCGAGGATCAGGCGCTCGGTACGCGTAAGGTAGTACTCCGGAAGGTCGGTGATTTGCTCGAAGAGGTCAGAGCCGACTGCGTCATAAAACAACTTGGAGGGTAGCCACTTAGGCGAGGCACTCAGACCCTGGCGCACCTCAAGGGCCATGGCATCGACTGCAGTGAATTGCAGTTGCTTGCTAGTCGCCATTTGCTAACCGGATGCCCATGAACTGCCAGCGTGCATGAGGCGGAAAAAAATTGCGATAGGTGGCACGGATGTGCGATTGCGGCGTGGCACAGGACCCGCCGCGCAATACCAGCTGGTTGCACATGAACTTGCCGTTGTATTCGCCGACCGTGCCGGCAGCAGGTTTGAAGCCTGGATAGGGAGTGTAGGGGCTGGCTGTCCATTCCCACACGTCCCCGAACATTTGTGCGAGCTGCTTAGGCGAGGTGCAGCTCTGCGGGTGCAATCGTTCTGATTCAAGGAGGTTTCCCTCGACTGCGCAGGTGTTGGACGCGACCTCCCACTCAAACTCGGTTGGCAGGCGGGAGCCTGACCAATGGGCAAAGGCATCGGCCTCGTAGTAGCTGACATGGCAAACGGGTTCGTTGGGCTTCACCGGCTTCATGCCCTCCATCGTGTAATGCCACCATTCGTCGTCGCGCTGCTCCCAATACAAGGGTGCGCTCCACTGGTTGTTGCGGATACAGTCCCATCCATCCGACAGCCACAATTGCGGATTCGCATAACCACGGTCAAGCATGAATTCCAGGTACTCGGCATTCGTAATCAATCGCGTAGCCAACCGGAAAGGTTGGGCGTACACCTGGTGGCGTGGGGCTTCGTTGTCGAAGGAAAAGCCTTCGCCCTGGAAACCGATCTCGTAGATACCACCGTCAAAGGAGCGCCAGCCCAGTGTAGAGAGGGTTCCGTTCCCTTCTGGCTTTGCTGCCGTCCCTATGCGATACGGAGGGCGCAACGGATTTGTCCACAGCCCATTCTTCACATCGGTGACGATGAGTTCCTGGTGCTGCTGCTCATGATTCAGGCCGAGCAGCACAAGCTCGCGGACTTGAGCCGCAAGACCGGCCTCGCAGAGGCGGCTTATAGCTTCGTCAACATGGTCACGATAGGCATAGACCTCTTCGAGGCTTGGGCGCGACAGGATATGGCGCAGCGTTCTCAGCGGCCGGTCACCGACTGCGTTGTAATACGAATTGAAAAGATTGCGAAATGCGGGATGAAATATGCGATAGCCAGCAAGATGTTCGTTGAGAATAAACGTCTCGAAAAACCAAGTGGTGTGCGCCAGGTGCCACTTGGCGGGACTGGCATCCGGCATGGGCTGCAAGCTATGATCCTCAATCGCCAAGGGCGAGCAGATTCGCCTCGACATCCGCCGGACCGCTTGGTACTGATCTAAGATCGGCTGCGTATGTGGCTTGGCAGCTGAAGGATTCATCACCGGCGCTGGACTCGTGCTGTGCATAAGCAGGCGACACCAAGAACCCAATTAGATGCAGAATTGGAACAATAGGGCGGACCAATCCGACACGTCCTGCTCGACCATCCGCCGACCGTTTGCGACTGGAGAAAAGATGCAGCCCAAAGACAAAGGCTCCAAATTTTCCGACGTTTATCCCTCGATCGGCGGAAAAAGGTTGTTTCTCCGGATATTTACCGTCTCGTTAGTGATTCTGGGGTAAACTGATGACAGGTTGCGACGGTGACGCGCTCGACGCGCGGATCGCTTTAACCAATCGCAACCGCGCCAGGGATTTCCGCGAGAGATGTGGGTTGCCGGCGCTAGGAGTGATAATGCTGGCAAAATGTGCCAATCCCGTCTGCACCTCTCATTTTCGTTATTCTTCGCAAGGCCGGATCTTTCGCCTGGATTCGCGTGGTGCATCGTTTAATTCATTGCTGGCCAAACCCAGCGAGTCCAAGGCGCGCTCCTCTCGACGCACCGAGTTCTTTTGGCTGTGTCCAGTCTGTGCTCGTGATTTCATCGTGGTACCCGACGCTCATGACAGATACCGCCTGGCGCCGCGACCAGCCATTCCTCGGGTCCAGAAGACCGCAGCTTGAGCGTCGCATTTCCCCCCGAAGATTTCGCGGGAACGCCTCCGGGCGGTTTACTTTGCAGCACGGAACGGGGAGATGTCGGAGACGGAAATCTCTTCCATCGCAAGGGACGGGCTCCTGTAATGACCTCGAAGATCGTTCCATCGAACCTTGAGCATCTCAAGACCCATCTTTAGGCCGTCGCGAAGAGGGTTGATCTTGGATCGATGATCGTGCGCCCAGAGCACCGGAACCTCGACCGTGCTCAGCTTGAACTTGCCCGCAAGGAAGAGTAGCTCAGGATCGAAGCCCCAACGTTCGATCCGCTGGCGGGGAAAGACGATTTCTGCCGCTTTGCGGTTGAAGGCCTTGAATCCACACTGCGTGTCACGGTAGCGCAACCCGAGCACGATTCGCAGGCCAAGATTAAAGAATCGGCCGTACAGCTGCCGATACCAGGGCTGCCGCTCAGTTTGCAACTCCGAGCGCAACCAGCGCGAGCCGATGGCCATGTCCGCGCCATACTGGATCGCATCGAACAGTTTGCCTGCCTCTTCGATAGGTGAAGACAGGTCGCAGTCTGTGAAGAGCATTACCTGGCCTTTGGCGTGTAGCATACCGTTGCGCACAGCATAGCCCTTACCGCGGTTTCCGGGATTTTCCAGCAAACGCACGATGGGGTATTCAGCGGCGAAACCGCGCACGATATCGGCAGTGTCGTCAGTGGAACCATCGTTCACTACGATTACCTCGGCGTGCAAACCTTGCTGATGAATGTAGTCCAGTACTTTCGGCAACGAAATCGAGAGGCGCTCACTCTCGTTATAAGCGGGAAGAACGAAGCTGTGGATTGAGTCAATCATCAGCAATTAGACGCGGTTACATTGTAAGGCAGTTGCAACTAGCCAGGCACTGTTTGCAGAATTACCTTGTTTCGTCCATACGCCTGCCGCCTTGACACAGTCAAGGGCAGCCTCTGGCCTGCCGGCAGTGGCATCGCGGCCTTGCTATCTGACGGGATGCGGCTTTGCAACTTGCGGCGGCGCGGCGGCAGCGTTAGCCTTGCGGTAACGGGTTTTACTTGCCCAAGCAGAACGAAAAATTGCCTGTGAACATGAACGGGCGCTTTGCCGACGCAATAGCTGATTCAACCCGAACCATGATATGGAGTTGACCATCTTTTGAAGAGCCTCGACGAATTGCTTCGTGACGCAGAAGTCGCCCATGGACACCTATGTGCGGGACAGGTGCTTGGCGTGCGTCTGGCGATGCTGGGTCTAGAATTGCTGGGCATCGACGACCCTTATGGCAAAGATCGCAAGCGCCTGATCACCTACGTCGAGATCGATCGCTGCGCGACAGATGCGGTTGGCGTAGTGACTGGTTGTCGCCTCGGGAAACGGGCCCTGAAGTTCCGGGACTGGGGAAAGGTGGCAGCAACCTTTGTCGATATCGAATCCGGAAGGGCCATCAGAATCTCTGCGAAGGAAGGCTCGAAAACGCTTGCCGCACGAATGCATCCCGAAATCGGAAGCAAGAACCAGCAGCAGATGCTGGCTTATCGAGAAATGGCGAACGAAGACCTCTTCGCGGTGCAGTGGGTCAAGGTAGTCGTTCCGGCGGAAGACCTGCCGGGTTATGCGGGAAAGCGCATCGTTTGCGATGAATGCGGCGAGGGCATCAACTTTCAGCGAGAGCTGCATCGGAATGGGCGTGTACTGTGCCGGGCCTGTGCGGGAGACAGGTACTACGAAGTCCTACACGGAGAGGTTACAGACTGATATCGTTTACGCGATCGCCTGCGCCATCGCGTGTTCCACCACATGCCCGAGGCGCAGGACGGTAGGTTCGTCGAAGTGTTTGCCGAGGATCTGCAGCCCGATCGGTAACCCGGCTTTGCTCTTGCCACAGGGAACCGAGATTCCCGGTACACCGGTTAGGTTTGCGGTAACCGTGTAGATGTCGGCCAGATACATGGCGAGCGGATTGTCGGCTTTTTCTCCAAGTTTGAACGCAGGCGTTGGTGTAGTGGGCGTTATGATCGCGTCAACTGCGGCCAAGGCTTCGTCGAAGTCGCTTGCCAGCAAGCTGCGCACCTGCTGTGCCTTCAAATAATAGGCGTCGTAATACCCGGCACTCAGAGCGTAGGTACCCAGCATGATGCGGCGCTTCACCTCGGTGCCGAGACCGGCATCACGGGTGCGGCGGTACATTTCCGCTAACGTTCCTGCTTTGGCCCGAAGCCCGTACCGCACGCCGTCATAACGTGCCAGGTTTGACGAGGCCTCGGCGGTGGCCACGAGGTAGTACGTCGGAATCGCAAACTCCGTGTGCGGTAATGAGATTGGCACAACCTCGCAGCCCGCCTTGGCCAATTCCTGGATACCAGCCTCGACTGCGGCGCGCACTTCCAGATCAAGGCCGTCGCCGAAGTATTCTCTTGGCACGCCAATCTTCATGCCACTCACTGCCTGGCCAATGTACGAGTCGTAATTCGGTACGGGCAGATCAGCGCAGGTTGAGTCCATCGGGTCGCGACCCGCCATCTGCTCGAGGAGCAAGGCTACATCCCTGACCGTTCGGCCAAAGGGCCCGACGTGGTCGAGCGATGAAGCGAACGCGATCAGTCCGTAGCGGGAAACTCTTCCGTAGGTCGGCTTCATACCGACGACTCCGCAGAAGGCCGCCGGCTGCCGGATCGAACCTCCGGTGTCGGAACCGAGCGACGCGACAGCCATACCGGCAGCAACGGCTGCTGCCGAACCTCCCGAGGAGCCGCCCGGCACCCGCGTGAGATCACCTGGATTGTGCACGGGATGGAAGCCAGAGTTTTCGTTTGAGGAACCCATAGCGAACTCATCGCAGTTGGTCTTGCCGAGCACGATCGCGCCAGCCGTTTCAAGGCGCTCCACCACAGTTGCGTCGTAGGGAGCCATGAAATTCTCCAGGACCTTCGAGCCGGCAGTGGTACGCACACCCTTAGTAGTGAGAACGTCTTTGATCGCGATTGGCACCCCGGCGAGCGGAGGCAGCGAGTCTCCTTTGTCGGCAAGTGCGTCGATATGCTCTGCCTGCCGATAGGCACGGTCTCTCGCCAGGGTCAGATACGCGCCAATTGTTTCATCCTGAATCTCGATGTTCTGGTAGAAGGCATCGACAAGCGCAGTGGCTGTAGTTTGTCGCTCGAGGACCGCGGTTCGGACAGCGTCCACGGTCAGTACAGTGATGTTCATGTTTTAGCGCTCGATCACCCTGGGCACCTTGAAGAACGTGCCGTCCGTGTCCGGAGCATTACCTAGTGCCTCTTGGCGTGGAAGACAGGTACGGAGCTCATCAGGACGCATCGCGTCAGCGAAGACCTGGGCGCCCGTGGCGTCCTGACGTACGGTATATCGGGCAGCGATCTGGGCCATGGGCTTTACGTTGCTGGTGTCGAGTTGGTTCAACCGCTCGATGTAACCGAGAATCGAATTCAGGTCCTTCAACATGCGGACGCGCTCTTCCTCGGTCAGTTCGAGATGTGCAAGATCAGCGACGTACGAAACGTCTTTCTCGGAAACCATTGCCGGCTGTCCTTGGGCTTAATTTGCCGATCGCGAACGCTGGCTCGGCAATACAAACTTGATGTCTCGCACCTTCTGCAGGCTGATCTGGTTTAGCGCAGCCAGATAGTGCTGGCTGAGGATCTGCAATTGGCAGCGCCAGGCCGTGTCCGGGACCTCCACCGCGAGCACGCCAGCGGCGAAGCTGACAGCGGTCGTCCTGGCGGCGACCTTGCTTCCGCAAGCCAGCGGCCACGCCAGGATCGGCGCCTGCTCACCGCCTTCCCGGCGCAAAGTCTGCGCGAAAATTTTTGTTAATGTAGTGCGAGCGTGCTGCATTGTGCGAAGCTCCGATTCTATCACCCGGAGAAATCGGCCCTCGGCATCAACCAGCTTTGGGAAACTCCTTCCGCACGAATGCCATTGCGTCCTCCCGGGTACGCACACTTCCTTCGAGCTGGGCGTCTTCAAGCGCGGAGAGCATCTGGCTGAACTGCGGCCCGGGACTGTATCCCATAGAGATGAGGTCCCGCCCGTTCAGCAGCAGCCTTGGGCGCATCTGTTCTTCCGGCGTGTGCTGCAGGTGTTCGCGCACGAATTCGTACCGCGACAGGTCGCGGTGGCTGCTAAGGCAATCGATGCGATGCAGCTCCAGGTGCTCGTCGAACCGGGAGAGCCGCATGAAGCGCTTTAGTGTCGATTCCTTCATGCGCTCCACATCGGCAAAGCGCATGTGATTTGCCACCAGCGTCGTAATCTGCCGGGTATCATCATTCGAGAAGTGCAGGCGGTGACAGATTTCCTCCGCCATGCGCACGCCAACCTCAACGTGGCCGTCAAAGCGAATTCGGTCGGGGCCAACACGAAAGGTCGATGGCTTGCCGACGTCGTGCAGCAGCACACCCCAGGCCAGCGTTCGGGAGCACTTCGGCGGCAGCTTCTCCAGCAGCAGCATCGTGTGGATCCAAACGTCGCCCTCGGGATGATATTGCGGCGGCTGTTCCACTCCATGCATGCGATCGATCTCTGGCAGAACCTCTCTCAGCAAGCCAGTGGTGTCAAGCAGCTCGAATGCCAATCGCGCACTGCCTTCCGTGAGCATCTTGGTCAGTTCATCGCGTACGCGCTCGTGACTGACCTGGTGGATTTGGGGCGCCAGTCGCCGAATCGCTGTGAAGGTGGCAGGATCGATGACGTAGCGGAAGCGCGCGGCAAATCGCACCGCGCGCAGCATGCGCAACCTGTCTTCGGTGAAGCGCCGCTCGGGCTCGCCAATCGCGCGGATCACCCCTGCCCTCAGATCTTCGTGGCCTCCCACAAAATCGACGATGCGATCGCCCTCCAGCGGATCCATCATCATGCCGTTAATGGTGAAGTCGCGGCGCTGAACGTCGTCTTCAGGCCTCTCGGAATAGCGCACCTCGTCAGGATGACGCCCGTCGGAATACGCGCCGTCGCTGCGGAAGGTCGCCACCTCCACCGCATGAGGATGTTCAGAAGGTAGCATCGTGTAATCGACCTCTTCCGGCAGTGGCACCAGCACGACGCCGAAGTGGGCGCCCACGCCATAGGTTTCGGGAAAGATACCCATAACCTGTGCGGGGGTCGCATCCGTGGCGACGTCGTAGTCTGCTGGCGGAATTCCCAGCAGGGTGTCGCGAACGCAGCCGCCGGCGAAGTAGGCCTGGAAACCTCGCTGGCGAAGCTCCCTTACGATGCTGGTGGCATGCTCTTTCATGGGACAGTTGTGATTGTATGCTGCGCCCGAAGCCATCGGTCGTAGCCTTTCCGAAATTTCTCAGGAGCAGTTCGGCCCCGTACAATGGACTCGTGGGTGACACGTACATTCTCGGTATCGAGAGCTCATGTGACGAGACTGCAGCAGCCGTAGTTCGTTCGGGAGAACAACTCATCTCCAATGTCGTGTACTCATCCATCGCCGCCCACCAGCCCTACGGCGGAGTGGTGCCAGAGCTGGCATCGCGCGAACACCTGCGGGCGATCGTGCCAGTCGTGCGCCAGGCCATGCAAGATGCGGGCAGGCCGTACGAGAACCTCGATGCGATTGCCGTTACGAAGGGGCCCGGCCTAGCCGGAGCCTTGCTCGTCGGACTGAGCTACGCCAAGGCGCTCGCGTTCTCGCTGGCAAAACCACTCATTGGCGTCAATCATCTCGAGGGGCACATCCACGCCGTGTTGCTTGAAGAGCGGCAGAAAGGAAACCACGAGTTGGAGTTTCCAGTATGCGCCCTGGTGGTCAGCGGTGGACACACGCATCTTTACCTGGCCGAACGGAAACAAGACTCCTGGATGTACCACAACATCGGGCACACCCGTGATGACGCTGCCGGTGAAGCGTTCGACAAGGTCGCAAAGTTGTTGGAGTTGGGCTATCCAGGAGGTCCCGTGATCGACTTTCTGGCGCAGCATGGCAATCCTAACGCAGTGAAGTTTCCCTTCGCACAAATCAAGCATCGCGATCGGAATCCGCAGAATCGCCATGCCGAGGACGAGCACCGGGTCGATTTCTCCTACAGCGGTATCAAGACCGCAGTGCTGCGATACCTGGAAGTGAACGGAATGAGCGAAAGCATCGAGGAGCGACGGGAGGCGATTCACGCCAAGACCAGGCGCAGGCCCGAGGACTACCTGGCCGCATGTGACCAGCGGACACTTGACCTGGTAGCGTCATTCCAGCGTGCCATAGTGAATGATCTTGTCAGCAAGACCCTGGCTGGCGCGCGCGCCCACAGCGTCGCCACGCTCCTGGTAACCGGCGGCGTCGCCGCCAACAGTGAATTGCGTTCGGCTTTCGAGCGTGCTGCCGCGGAGGAAGGCGTGCCGGTTTATTTTCCCTCGCGCAAGTTATCCACCGACAATGCGGCAATGATCGCGGCGGCGGCCTATCCGCGGTACCTGGCCGGTGATTTTGCCCAGGAGGAATTATCGGCGGACGCGGGGTTACAGCTGCGCTAAACACACCTCCACCCCTTCACCAAGCTACAACCTGGTTCGACGTAGCGCCTTATTCTTCTTCAGTGGGAATCCTGGCTTCAATATCCATGTCGCGGAATTCGCTCGACTCGAAGATTTCGCGGCACTCGAGGCATTCCACGTATTCCGCATCTTCGTCGCGAGACACAACCTGGACACGGGGGTGCAAGCACTGCTTGTCCATGGCGTTACTCTGAGGGTAGTTAGGGGTGGTGTTCGCCAGCTGGCTAAAGTTCATACCGACAATTCGCCCCAAGCTGCACAAGGAATTTTGCGAATTGCGGGTATTTTAGACTGGGCCTGTCGGTTGTCAAGGATTTCCCGCACACCCCGTGTTAATTCTTCGCCGGATGTTCGCAGGCTCCTCGATCGTTTTTGTTGAGACGCACCCCATTCCTCGGGCTAGGGAGGCCAACGAGCTGATGGATTGTCCAAAATATCCGATCCATTCGGTCCGAATTGGTTAACCATTTGAGTCGCATAAAGTTACCGTTAAATGCAGAAGATGACCGTTGATTGCGAAAGCTTGCGTTCCTGCTCCCGCCGTCGTAGAATCAAATTGCGACTATTTGAGTCGCATATTCATCACAGGCGTGATGGGGCATGCTAAAGCTCACCAAGAAGGCGGACTATGGGTTGATTGCCATGCGGCATCTCGCCGAACACGCCGACCTTGGAGCCTGCAGCGCCAAGGATCTGGCGGAGATGTACAGCATCCCCCAAGAGGCTTTGGCCAAGATCTTGCAGCGGCTCACCAAAGCCGGGCTGCTGGTTTCGCAGTATGGCATGAACGGCGGATATCTACTAGCCCGCAACCCGAAGCATATCAATGCCTTCGAGGTTATTCGGGCCATTGATGGACCGCTTTTCATTACGTCGTGCAGCGCGGCGCTCGGCGACTGCGAGCAGAGTGACCGTTGCACCGTACGCGAACCCCTACGGCGGGTGAGTCGCAGCATAGAGGAAGTTCTGAGCAAGCTGACGATCTGGGAAATGACTGAGCCCGAGCACGAATCTTCACCAGAGCTCGTGACCCTGGGCTGGACGGGCGACAAGCTACAGCAATCTTAGGAGATGGCGTTCCAATGAGCACGAATGTGATTACCGGTAACGGCAACAAGGACGTGAAGCTGCCGATTTATATGGACAACCACGCCACCACTCGCACCGATCCGCGAGTACTGGAAGAGATGCTTCCTTACTTCACAGGCACCTTTGGCAATGCTGCCAGCCGCAACCATGAGTTCGGCTGGGTGGCGGAGCAGGCCACAGAAGAGGGTCGCACGCGCATCGCCAAGCTCATTGGCGCAACGGCGAAAGAGATCATCTTCACTTCCGGCGCCACAGAGAGCGACAACCTTGCCATTAAAGGCGTCGCCGAGATGTACAAGGAGAAAGGCAACCACATCATCACCCAGGCCACCGAGCATAAAGCGGTGCTCGACACTTGCAAGCGCCTGGAGAAGTTCGGTTTTCGCGTGACTTACCTGCCGGTGCAGAAAGACGGCCGCATTGACCTCGATGACTTGAAACGAGCCATGGATGACAAGACCATCCTGGTCACGATCATGACGGCAAACAATGAAATCGGCGTCCTGCAGCCTATTCGCGAGATCGGCGCGCTTTGCCACCAGCGCGGCGTGCTGTTCCACACCGATGCGGTGCAAGCGGTGGGTAAAGTGCCGTTCAATGTCATTCAGGATAATGTGGACCTGGCCTCGATATCCGCCCACAAGATTTACGGTCCGAAAGGTGTGGGCGCCCTTTACGTGCGTCGCAAAAACCCGCGAGTCCAAGTGGTGGCGCAGATTGACGGTGGCGGGCATGAGCGCGGGATGCGATCCGGCACGCTGAACGTGCCCGGCATCGTGGGTTTAGGCAAAGCTTGCGCCATCGCAGCGGAAGGGATGGCAGAAGAGGGCGCCAAGCTTGGCGCCCTGCGCGATCGTCTTAAGGACGCGATTATGGGCCGACTCGACGAGGTATATATCAACGGATCGGTGGAACATCGCCTTCCTGGCAATCTCAACATTAGCTTTGCCTATGTTGAAGGCGAGTCGCTGTTGATGGGCATCAACGACATCGCAGTTTCCAGTGGTTCGGCGTGCACCTCTGCGACGCTGGAGCCATCCTATGTATTGAAGGCGCTTGGTGCGGGCGACGACCTTGCGCACAGCTCCATCCGCTTCGGCATCGGACGATTCAACACCGAGGCCGAGGTCGATTACGTTGCGGGGCGCGTGGTGGACACAGTGAATCGCCTGCGCGAGCTGTCGCCGTTGTACGAGATGGCAAAGGAAGGAATCGATCTTACGAAAGTACAGTGGGCGGCTGAACCTGCGCGCTAATCTGTCCCATTTGAGTTCGAAATCAGGAGATAAGCATGGCATACAGTGATAAGGTTCTGGACCATTACACGAATCCCCGCAACGTCGGCTCGTTTGACAAGAGCAGCCAGGAGATCGGCACCGGCTTGGTAGGCGCACCGGAGTGCGGTGACGTGATGAAGCTGCAAATCAAGGTGAATTCGGCGACAAAGGTCATCGAAGACGCGAAGTTCAAGACCTTTGGCTGCGGTTCGGCAATTGCGTCCTCTTCGCTCGCTACCGAGTGGGTGAAGGGTAAGACGGTCGATGAGGCGTTGCAGATCAAAAACACCGATATCGTAAAAGAGCTGTCGCTTCCGCCGGTGAAGATTCATTGCTCGGTGCTGGCCGAGGATGCCATCCGCGCCGCCATCGGCGATTGGAAGAAAAAGAATCTCACTCATCAGCCAGAAGAGAAGCAGAGCGTTCCAGTTCCCGCAGCAGGCGTAGACCTGGGATAAGGGATGGTGTGCTGACCTTGCCGGTACAGCACGTCGTCAAGCGACCATGAGCACGGTGAACATCGAGAATCCGGTACAGTCCGCGGCGCCTGTTACTCCGGCGAAGGGAATTGAGGTAACAGACAAGGCCCTGGCTCGCATCCGTTCAGCAATGGCGAAGGAAAACATTTCGCCGACAGAAGGCGGACTGCGCCTGGGTGTTCAGGGTGGCGGCTGCTCCGGATTGAGTTACAACATCCGTTTCGACACGCGGCCGCGGGAGCGGGACCGTGTGTTCCAGTTCGCGGAGGTGCGTGTCTTCGTGGATCCCAAGTCGTTCATTTACCTGCACGGCATGGTGCTGGATTACGAAGAAACGTTGATGCACCAGGGTTTCGTCTTCCAGAATCCGAATGCCAAGAAGTCTTGCGGCTGCGGAAGTTCATTTTCCTGAGTGATAGCAGCCACGCCGCAAGGTCGCCAACTCCAGAGGCGCACCGCGCGGGGGCAAGGCGGTTGGCGAACATCCACTAACAGTCGGGGCGCGTTGAGGACGGGAGTCCGTGGCTGTTCGACCCATCGGGGCGTGGTTAGGCCAGAGGAGCTCCAAGGCTGGAGGTTTGCCTTTTACGCTGGCCGGGTAAGAGAGGTGTCATGGCTTTAACTGAACGCAACCAGACCGGACAGGACGATAGCGGCATTCTAGTCGTGCATACCCACAAGCCGCTGACGGCAAATTGCTGGTCCTGCGGAGCGATGCGCGCTGCTCACTTCTGCCAGGAATGCGGCAAGGTCCAGCCTCCGGTACCGGTCGATTACTTCGCGTTTTTTAAGCTGCCCTATAAGTTGAACCTCGACCCCAAGCAGCTGGAGCGTGAGTTTTATAGCCTGAGCCGGCACCTGCATCCCGACACCAATGCGATCAGCAGCGAGCGCGAGCAGGAGTGGAGCCTGCAGAAGAGTTCGCAGCTCAATGACGCCTATCGCACCCTGAAGGACCCGATCGCCCGCACTGAGTATCTGCTGCGTCTGCAGGGCGTGCACCTGGAAGAGCAATCGAAGGCCGCAACCGACGAAGCGCGCCGCACCGGGCAAGTGAAGAAGCAGACAGTGCCACCCGATCTGTTGGAGCAGGTCTTCGAGCTAAACATGCAGCTTGAGGAGATGCGGATGAACAAGAAGATGGGCGAAGAGGATCGCAACCTGGAGTCCGAGTTGCGCGACACCAAAAAGCAGCTGCAGCAAAAGCATGACGCGTTGAGGAAGGAGCTGCAGGCCGCCTGGAGCGACTGGGATTCGCTGATGGAACGCGTCTATGAGGGCGGCAACGTGCTGGAAGACGATCGAGAAGGCGTGCGCAACCGGATGGTCGATGTGTTGAACCGTCGCAACTATCTGCGCAACCTGCTGCGCGACGTCGACGAGGTATTGGAAGGTTAATGGTAAGCGAACGCATCGTCGGAATCGATCTCGGAACCACCAACTCGCTGGTGGCCTACATGGAGGGCGACCGTCCCGTTGTCATTCCCGGCGAAGATGGCTCGAACCTGTTGCCTTCCCTTGTAGCGCTTGACGAAAGCGGCCAGATCGTCGTCGGCAATCCGGCTCGCACGTACCTGATCGAAACCCCGGAGCGCGCTATCTACAGCGTGAAGCGCCTGATGGGCCGCGGTGTTGAAGACGTGCAGGAAGAGCTAAGGCTCTTCCCTTTCCGCCTGGCTGACGACCTGGCGCCAGGTGAAGTGCTACGCATCAAGCTGGGCAACAAGACCTTCACGCCTCCGGAGATTTCAGCGTACATCCTGCGCCAGTTGAAGCGAAATGCCGAGCGCTACTTCAGCGCGCCGGTAACTAAGGCAGTTATCACGGTTCCGGCTTATTTCAACGACGCTCAGCGGCAAGCAACCAAGGATGCTGGTCGCATCGCCGGCCTGGACGTGTTGAGGTTAGTAAACGAGCCTACGGCCGCCTCGCTGGCCTACGGACTCGACCAGAAACAGAACGGGACCATCGCCGTGTATGACTTGGGCGGCGGGACCTTCGACATTTCGATCCTGAAGCTCCACGAGGGCATCTTCGAGGTCATCGCTACGAACGGCGACACGCATCTTGGCGGTGACGACATCGATAACCTGCTGATCACAATTGCGCTTGAAGATATCCAAGGCGATCTCGCAATGGACCTGCGGCGCAATGGAGAGGCGGTCCAGGCGATTCGCAAGTCAGTCATCGAAGCGAAAATCGCACTATCGTCGAACGACACAGCTAAGCTGGATGTAGATCTGCCGGACGGCAAGCGCTATCAGCGCGAGATCACGCGTGAGCAATTCGAGCGGCTCGTCAAGCCGGTCATCGATCGCACCATTGGGCCAGTCCGACAGGCCATGAAGGATGCTAGCTTGACTGCAAAACAAGTTGATGAAGCCGTGCTGGTAGGCGGATCAACCCGCATTCCGCTAGTACGCCGATTGGTGGAGAACCTTTACGAGCGTAAGCCGCACAGCGAACTGAATCCGGATGAGGTGGTCGCCCTCGGCGCCGCAGTACAGGCCAACATCCTTTCGGGCCGCTCGGAAGCAACCAAAGAGATGCTCCTGCTCGACGTCACGCCGCTCTCCCTCGGAATCGAATCTCTCGGCGGCGCCGTTGCCAAGATCATTCATCGCAACTCAACGATTCCGGCATCCGCGACAGAACACTTCACGACCGGCGTAGAAGGTCAGACCAACGTGGCGATCCACGTCCTGCAAGGCGAACGCGAACTGGCCAAAGACTGTCGCTCGCTGGCACGCATTGACCTGAAGGGCATTCCTCCGATGCCGGCGGGACTGCCGCGAATCGAGGTGACGTTCCTCATCGACGCCAATGGGATTCTTCACGTTACGGCGCGCGAGTTGCGCAGCGGCAAGGAAGCGGAAATCGAAGTACAGCCAAGCTACGGCCTGACCGATGAACAGGTCGAGAACATGATTCTCGAGTCGTTCGACTACGCGGAAGAAGACTTTCGCCAGCGCCAGCTCATTGAGGCACGTAATGAGGCCGAGACGATTCTGGCGGCGCTGCAGAAGGGCCGCAGGAATCCGGCCTGGGAGCAGCTTTCACCTCAAGAGCGCTCCAGCATCGACAAGCAGGAAGCAGCCCTGCGAGCTGTAATGAAGCACAACGACTATCGAGCAGTCCGAAATGCGATCGATGCGTTAAATCAAGGTACGATGCGCCTGGCGGAATTGATGATGGATTCGGCTGTCAGCTCGGCACTCAAGGGCAAGACGATGGAAACGGCGGATGTGGGGGAAGGCCCTGCGGCGCCCCACCCCATCGCACAGGCGGAGATCGAGAACTGATTCGGCACCGTCAAACGTGCGCGAGTGCGAATGTTGGCCTACTGAGAGCGAACCGAGAAGAGCAACCGCCGCGTAGCGGCGACACAATCCTCGCAGACGGAACATAGGTTTATGGCAGACGAGAAAACACAAAGCAGGGGGACGGCGACAGTGGAGGCGCCTGGCCCCAACACGGTGCGGCTCACCTTCCTTCCCGAGAACAAGACATTCGAGTTTGAACACGGCAAACTGCCGTATCAGGACCACGGCAAGCCGGAGTCAATTCTCGATGTGGCCATGAACTTCGGCCTCCACCTGGAGCATGCCTGCGGTGGCAACTGCGCCTGCACCACATGCCATGTGGTAGTGAAGAAAGGCAAGGACTGCCTGAGTGACATGGATGACGACGAGGCTGACCGTCTCGATATGGCTGCTGACCTGCAACTCGAATCGCGCCTTGGCTGCCAGGCGGTCATCGAGAAGCCAGGCGAGATTGTGGTCGAGATCCCAGCTTGGAATCGCAATTATGTATCCGAAGGCGGAGGCCACTAATGGCTGCTGAGCTGAGATGGGACGATGCTGAAGATATCGGTATCGCGCTGGCTGAGAAATACCCTGACGTCGATCCGCTGACGGTGCGCTATACCGACCTGCATCGCTTTGTGACCGAACTGCCCACGTTTGTCGACGATCCAAAAGCCTCCAACGAGGGCAAGCTGGAAGCCATCCAGATGGCCTGGCACGAGGAGTATCAGGATAGAAACCAATAACTAACTTATTTACAATATCTCATCCGTAGACACTATTCTTGTGTACAAGCCGTGTACAAACCCGCGCTCCTGCTGCCGCGATCGAGCCTGCTTCATCCGTTTCCCCAACACGATGTGCGGCGCACTTGCGCCTGCCCGCTGCACTACTGCTGTGCGACTGACATCTTTGCTCTTAGGGGGCGAACCTCTACGCCGTTTCCATTTGTGCTGACTGAAGCCTGAATCACCTTGATCTGCGCGCTGAGCCGGGTGATCTGCGTCTGTTGCGCACGAATCTGTTCTTGTTGTTTGTGAATCAGCTTCTGCTGCTCTTTTGTCGCTTCGATCAATAGAGCCGTCAGCCGACCATAGTCCACACCTTGGGCGTCCTTGCCGTTTCTCTCCCAGGTCACCACTTCGGGAACCACTGCGCCTACTTCCTCGGCGATCACGCCAATCTGGTGCGTGCCCGAGTCTTTCAGGTCATAGGACACGCCGCGCAATTGTTCGACCTTGTCAAGGGCGCCGTGCAGCGTCTGGATGTTGGTCTTCCAGCGGCGCGAGCTGTAGCTATCCCAGCCATCGGCAATGGGACGGCCGAACCCTTGCGCGACGGTTAAGATGCGCAGTGGTGCCGTGGGACCTATAGTTACTTGTCCGTTTTCCTTAACCCTGAAGCGCCCGCCAACGATGCCGAAGGCGTCGATGTTGAAATCGCCATAGCCACCTAGGGAGACGTCTGCCACGCCGGTTCCGGTTGTATTTGGACCTTCGATTCGCAAGCCGGTGCTGTTGCCAAGGCCAATGTGCAGTCTGGCAACCGGGGCAGTAATGCCGATTCCCACGTTCGTGTCGGCGTTAGCAAAGTTCACCCCATTAATACTGCCCAGCACCAGAGAATTGCTGGCGTCAACTTCAGCACTAGCACCGATGGCAGTGGCATTCGTCAGCGAACCGGTACCCAAGGTGGTAAAAGCACCAATAGCGGTGTTCTGGGAACCGGTTAGCCTAGAAACATCAGTTGTTGTTCCGGCACCACCACCTACAGCAGTGTTCGCACCCCCCGTAGTGTTGTAGAAGAGCGCGCCCGCGCCGAAGGCCGTATTCTCTTGTCCCGTGGTGTTGTAGACCAGCGCCTCAAAGCCGCTGGCAGTACTCTGGTCGCCTGTAGTGTTGTTGAAGAGTGCGTCCGCGCCGCTGGCCGTATTCTGGGAGCCCGTCATCGTGGTATTTCCCGCAAACCCCAGAAGTGTGTTCTGATTTGCATATGATCCGAAGGCGAACAGGTGGCTTCCAATATTGAAGCCTGCGGCTGAGACGTTTCCATTCACGGCTAGCTTGGCCGCAGGGCTAGTAGTGCCGATACCGACGTTGGTTCCGTTATCGAAAATGATCGAAGATGGGTATCCGCTTCACTCACCAGACCCCAACAGGTTGTGGTTTGTCTGGGCTTTGGCGAGCAGCGGGTGAACTATACGGTAACGGGTAACAGGATCGACGGTCACAGCTTGCTGCACCAGACGAAAGAAAAGCTTGCCTCGACTCTTGGATCGCC
>Ga0306920_100000964_pt1 | contig 35124 bp, 28 predicted proteins | sample flu12Cox44000170_FD_204666 | JGI IMG/M metagenome (GOLD analysis project Ga0306920, IMG submission 204666) | Lab enrichment of tropical soil microbial communities from Luquillo Experimental Forest, Puerto Rico - flux4day.12C.oxic.44.000.170 (v2)... | ecosystem: Environmental > Terrestrial >...
TGAACCATAACCTGCCATCGGTGCCCTCGATGGCAGTGTTTAGGGGACGCAATTGAAACGGAAACCCGGGCAGTCCTTCCCGCGTGCCAAAATGCTCACCTTTGACCTGATAAGCGGAGTTCTTCAGCGCCTCTGAGATTTCTGAGCGGCGGACGTGAAAGATGCCCCCCAAGCCATTGAGCCAAAGGCCCCCGTTGGCCGTTTCCACAATTCCCGAGATTCCTCGCAGCAACTCATCGTCCGTCGCACGGATATTATGGAATTTCCCGTGATCGAACTGCTGTAACCCAAACTCGCCGCCGATCCAGATTTCCGAGCCGCGCCCATTAATTGCGGTGATGTTACCCACGCGGATGCCATCGTTGGGTCCAAATACCTGAACATGGTCGCCATCCAAAACCGCAAGCTGGCTCTTGGTGTATCCAAACCACACGCGGCCCAGGCTGTCGGTAAATTCAATGACCACACCTGTCTTGGGAAGGTCCTCGCGACCGCCATAGGATGTCCAAACACCATCGGCCAAGCGGTACAAACCGTGACGGCCAAACGAAACCCACATTCCACCGCGGCGATCCTGTGTAATGGTCTGAAGGTAGCCGGACTGATCAGCCATCTCCTTGGGCATGTTCACTCGAACCAAACTACCATTGACCAAATGCCAGAGACCGTTTGCTCTGCCGAACCAGACAGTCTTGTCAGGACTGCGGTATGTGAATCCTACGAATCCGCCATGTGAGATGCGAGGCTCAACTTGGCCGTTGGCGATACGGAAGAGCTTGGCGTTCTCGTCGCCAACTGTGACCCACACGGCCCCTTGGTCATCGGCGGCTACAGTAAAGTATGCACCCTCCTTCGTTGGCAGCTCTTGTTTGATCAGCGGGCTATAGAAGAATCGATGGACGCCGTTCTGATCGCCAAACCAGATATTGCCTTCCTGATCGACCAGCTTCGCAAAATAGTTTGGACTCAGATTGTAGGTTTCAGAATTATTGGGAGATGCCTTAAGCGCGTCGGCAATCCCTTCCGATGCAACCACGCGCAGCATGATTGGCCCTGAAGGGACTATCCAGACGCTGTTGTTTCGGTCAACGATTGCAGTGGAGTCTCGCCGAGTTACCGGGTAAACATCGGTACGATCACCCAAATCGCCTCTGGACTTGTCGAGAAGCTGCTTACTTTCAGGCCTCGTCACCACGCTTCCATCGGCGTCTAGAGTAAAGCCGCCAAACTGCAGATCAGCCTCAGCCCTTTGGAACTGGCTGGTTCGCTGTCGAAGATAAACAAGCTTCGTCGTCTGGGATGCGGAATTGGGACCGCCTATCAATGCCCAAAGCGTTCCGTCTTGATCAAACCTCGCTTCAAAGATGGATCCGGCGGGTACATTGGATTCAGGTCCAATGTGCTGCCAGTGGGAATGCTCGAATTTCCACAGACCGCTGGTTGTGGCGGCCCATAAGACACCATCCGCGTTTTGCGCAAAGTTCCTTACACTTCCAGTCGGTAGGGCGATTTCTCGACCATAGTTCGTGATCCTTCCGTTCTTCAGAAAGCTGAAACCTCCAAACGCATATCCGATCCAAAGGCCGCCAGACGGTGGCGCGAACAAGGCGTAGACGTTCGTCGAAAGCAGTTGATCGCCGAACGGCGAGTGAAACAGCTCGAACCGCGTGCCGTCAAAACGATACAATCCGGTGGGAGTTCCGAGCCAAAGAAATCCATCGGTTGTCTGTGCGAAAGCGAGCGTCCCCTGCGGCGCGTTCTCCTTAAATCCCCAGAAATCGTGCCCGACCTGTAGATTTGCTCTGCTCGGCACTTGCCCGAGTAATGAGGGACACTGAAGGGCAAACATCGTCCACAGAAGAACACGCATCAGCTTCGACATCGGTACGCACATAGTTCTCAGGAGGCGGACGATTGCGTTCGTCCGCAATTCAAGTTGGCGGCCTGGATCGTGCAGTCTCGCGTTACCACCTCTTTCTTCGTTCCCCTTTTTCGTTTTCCATGTGACATCCGGGTTTGGAATTTGCCTGGAGGCGTGAGAGAAGTATAGCTCCAATTGGGGACGCGGCCCGACGTGACCTCGCCACGAATCGGCGTTCTTAGTGGGTGACGTAAGTGCTTTATCGGACGCGCGCACTCCAGAAGATGAGGCGGAGAGAGTGTTGGTACGCACGCGGTGGCACTTGTCAATAATGTTGTGTTTAAGCAGGTCATACATTGGCCTCGAAGCGCGACTGAAACATGGCGTTGAGCTGATGCAGTACAGCGGAGGTAGTACGGCCTGGGCTTCGCCAGCGGCCTTCCTCGAGGGAAGAGATGGCTAGTCCCAGTTTCAGCTTCAGGGTGTCCTCGGAGTAGAAATAACCGCCGCTGTTGCGGCGCATGATTTCCAGCTGGCCGTTAATCGCTTCCACGACGTTGGTGGTCGAGAAAGATCGGCGAATCGATTCCGGGAAGCTGAGGAAGGCCAGGTAGTGCGGGCGTTTCTTGCGCAGCTCGGCGATGAAGCTGCTGGAAGTTTTGGTGAAGCGGTCACAGAGTTCTTCGAACTGCTGGTGGGCAAGCTCGAGATTCCAGCAGGATTTAATGGCGCGCCAGCGCTGTTGAAACTCGCCAGCGTCAGCCTTGGGGAGATGAGTTTTGGCATTGCGCTGCATGTGCACCGCACAAAGCTGGACATCGCTGCTGGGGAACAAGCTCTGGGTGATGGGCAAAAGACCGGAGAAATCATCGTGCACGACGATGAGCACCCGCCGGAGGCCCCGTTCCAGCAGACCGCGGAGCACGGTTTTCCAGTCCTCGAGATTTTCGCGGCCGAGCCGTGGCAGGCAGCTGAGGACCTGCTTGCGGCCATCGCGGCGCAGACCAATGACGAGGTAGATGCAGGCCGGGCGTAGGCGATCGCCGTCGCGAAACTCGACGTATTTGCCATCGAGAAACAAAGCCAGCAGATCGCAGTCCAGGGGCCGAGTATTGCGTAGTTCCAGCTCTTCGATCAGCCCGGCCGCCACCTGATCCAGATCCTGCTGCGAGCTGGAGAGGCCCATTTTCTGTAAGGCATCCTTGGCCGCATTGAGCGATCGGCTAGAAGCCAGCAGCCCCAACAGTAAGGCTTGGATTTCCTCGCTCTGGGCGGAGAGGTGGTTTCGTGGGATTTGTTGCCCGTGCTTGGCATCTCTCCGGAACTGGGGCGCGGATTCTTGCCCCAGGAGGAGAAACAGGGCACGCACGACGTTTTGATCAGTCATGCGCTGTGGGTTTCGCAGTTCGCCTCGGACCTCTCGGTGATTGGCCGGACGATCACGCTGAGCGGAGAGCCGTTTACGGTAGTCGGGGTGATGCCTGCCTTGTTTCGGTTTCCCGTCCAGGTGCCGCACAACGCAGCATGGGTGACGCTTTCGGTGGATGATGATCCGGCGGACCATAATCCCGCGGTGAACAACCGCGGTATGCACTGGTTGAACGTGATCGGGAGGCTGAAGCCGGGCGTGACCGTGGCGCAGGCTGATGATGAGATGAAAACCATCGCGGCGCGGCTAGCGAAGCAGTATCCCGACACGAACGCGCGCCACAGCTCAGCGCGGGTCGTGCAGGAGCTGACAGCAGTACTCGGCGATACGCGTCCCCTGCTGCTGCTGGTGATGGGCGCGCGGTGGGGCTGGTGCTGCTGATCGCGTGTGGCAATATTGCCAATCTGCTGTTGGCGCGGATGCGTGACCGGCAGCGGGAGCTGGCGATGCGTTCGGCGCTGGGCGCGGCGAAGGCCCGGATAGTCCGGCAATTGCTCGCAGAAAGCCTCACTCTGGGGATTGCAGGTGGAACAGCAGGATGTACGCTAGCGTTCATTACGACGCCGCTGGCGCTGCGGCTGATCCCAAGTGGTGTACCGCGCGCAGCGGACGCCGGGGTGGATGGCCCCGTGCTGGGGTTTGCTGTTCTGGTGTCGCTGCTGTCTGGAATATTGTTTGGGCTGCTTCCCGCGATGGTTGCGGCGAAGACCGATCTGGTCTCGACATTGAAGGAGAGTGGGCGAGCGGATGTAGCGGGACACGACCGAATGCGGGCAGCGGTGATCGTGGGGCAGGTGGCGCTTGGGATTGTGCTGACGGCGGGGGCAGGGCTGCTGATGACCAGCTTTGTGCGGCTGGCACACCGCAGTGAGGGATTCGATCCCGATCATGTGTTGACGTTCACATTTGAGACACCCGATACCCGGTACAAGAACACACGACCACAATTTTATCAGCGATATTTCGAGAAGCTGCGCGGGCTACCGGGCGCGGAGTTGGCGGCAGGCTCTATGTTCCTGCCCATGACTGACAATGACGCGACGCTCGGCTTCGAGAATCCGGAGCGCCCGGTCGCTGCGGGACAGAGACCGAATGCTCTTGTCGACATCGTTTCCCACGATTATTTTCGCACGATGCAAATCCCGCTGCTCGCTGGGCGGGACTTCGCGGAGGGCGATGATGGGAACGCACCGCAGGTGATGATCGTGAATGACGCGTTCGCGCGAACCTATTTTCCAGGCGAGAATCCACTGGGCAAAAAGCTGAAGCCAGGCGCGGGGACCGGAGCGGCAGGGGGGCCGGCGTGGCGGGAGATTGTGGGGGTCGTGGGTGACACGCGTCGATCGGCGACGCAACTGGAGATGGAACCAGAGATGTATCTGCCGGCGAGCCAGCTGCCGAACTGGTGCTGTATGTATTCGGTGGTGCGAACCGCAGTGGATCCGCTGAGTCTGGCACCGGCTGCGCAGCGCGTCGTCGCGTCGATGGACCGTGACATTTCCGGTCACAGACGTGCGAACGATGGGGGACCTGCTGGCGCTGCAACTCGCCCAGCCGAGGTTTGCGCTGGTTTTGCTGGGAACGTTCGCCGGACTGGCCCTGCTGTTGACCGTAGTGGGCTTGTACGGCGTGATGATGTATTCGGTGTCGCGCAGAACGAAGGAGATTGGCGTACGTCTAGCGCTGGGAGCTAAACGCCGGACGGTGGAGGCAATGGTGTTGCTCGAAGCGGCAGCACTGCTGGGTCCGGGGATGGCGATTGGTCTGGCGGTGACGCTAGCGTCGGCTTCGGTGCTGCGGTCGATGCTGTACGGCGTGAGCGGACGGGACCCCGCGGTGCTGGCTCTGGTCTGTGGCGTCGTCGCCTTGGCTGGATTGCTGTCGGCGTGGCTGCCTGCGATACGCGCTTCCGGCATTGACCCGATGCAAGCGCTGCGCCGAGAGTAACCGAATGCCTTCCAAGCGGAAGGGCAATCCCTTCCACGGGCATTAACGGGATCTCCTGGGGCCTTGGACTTAAACAACAAGTCTTGGATTAACCTGAAAAGCGAAGCTACTTTCCGGCACATGACTGGCAGAATGGCCATTCTTCTCGTAGAAAGTAGGTGACAGCACGCCGGCCAAGGCATGCGGGCGGACCAGGAGCCATGCCATCGGGCTAATACGGTGGAGTCCAAGCTCTGGGCACTTCGTCGGCAACCGGGGAGCAATTGAGGTACCGTGCTGAGCACGGGTTTGAGATTGAAAGTTACTACATCACTTCCGCAGAGCTACCAGATGTTTGCGGTGGACCCTGGCAAGGAATTCTCGTCCCTAGCTATGGGATATTTCCCAGCTGCTTCAGTTTCTGTTCAGCACTCGCTTTGATGAGGTCCTTCCGTTGCTCATTATCCGTCGTGTCAGAGGGCAGCAATTCCAGAGCTTTTCTCGCATTCTCCTGTGCTAGTTGCTTCTGTCCGTCTGCCACGTAAGCATCACCGAGGCTGTCGTAAACGTTCGGCGACCTTGGGAATGCCATCACGTTCAACTTGAAAATTCCAATCGCGCCCTTCACATCACCTGCCTGCATGTGCTCATAGCCGATGAAATTGACCGTGGCCTCGTCGAACAGGGTAGCCTCGGCGTCTCGCTTACGCGCATCCGCCAACATCTCCTCGACTTTCGCCGCACCGCCAGGCTGATCGATATCTTCCAGAACACGGATGTTCGCAGGTACCGCCACTGGTTCGTTCGCTACTGGCGTGGGCCTTGCTGTCGAGGTCAACGTGGTTACGTACCAATCTGCGATCTGCTTCGGCAGATCCGGGTGCACAGGAAAGATATCAGCGCCATGTCCGCCGCTTGGGTAGCGAACCAGTTTTTTGCTGGGATCAGCGGTGATGCTGTACAACCAAAGCACGGCCGTGATGCTTGGTTTGAACTCGTCATCGTCCGCGTAGGCGAAGAACACCGGCACGGATTTGTCATTGCGCAGGAAGTTGCGGCCGTTGAGGTCGGTATTGCCGGAGAGCAGCACCAGAGACTTTACCTCGGAGTGCCGTCGCGCCGTCTGAACCGAGTTGTTGACCCCACAGCTTGCGCCGCCCACGCCGATGGTGTCGTGTTTCACACCGGGCTGCGATTCCAGGAATTGCAAAGCGACATCGATGTCGCCCGGCCACTTGGCCTGAGCCTCCTGTGCCCGCTGCGGTGTGGCTTTGTCCACAGGAAGACCGCCGCTTTCGCCAAAGCCTCGGTAGTCCAGCGTGAGGACGTTTATGCCCGACGCCGCCAGTTGCTGCGCCAGCCCATCCCAGACCTTGCGCTGGCGGTTGCACTGATGCAAGAGCAAGACTCCCGGCCCAGGCGTGTCAGCACTAAAGTATGTCGCTTTGAGCTTCGTACCATCCGCCGCCGTGAGATCGACAACGCGCTGGGCGGCGTATGCCAGAGGGAAAACCGCGGTTGCCAGCACTAAAGGCAACACAATCGACAAGATCCGTCTGCGCGCCATCGGCACACCTCCTGCGCACCATAATACATATTCCAGACATGACCGACATTGCGGATTCGGAATTGTTTCGTCATAGCTTGTCAACTGCCTACAATCCACCCAATGCAGCAAGTCAAGTTAAGGTCGGTTCGAATGCTCGCAGTCTTTGGATGTGCTCAGCAGTTTCCGAGCCAACCGTCCAGGGTTGCATGATGGCGCTTCGCCAGTCACCTGCTACCGCGCAGGGCGTAATTAATCACACTCACGCAGCTGCAACCAGGTGCGAGCGAAGGCGATGGAGCCTTGCGTCTGGATTTGCGCTACGAGCTTCGCGGGTGCGGAAGGCTCCCCGGTTTCGCTGCCGCAGCCGTGACGACCTGGCGCTTGGCATTGGGGCGAATACGGCCATCTTTTCTGTGGTAGATGCAATTTTGTTTCGTGCGCTTGACCTGCACCAACTACCGCGGTCGTACGGCTACAGGAGTACCATTGCTTCCGGTTTCCCTGGTGGAGGATGCCCGTCGTTTTTCGCTTGCGCCGTTTGAAATTTCGGAGCGAGACGGGGAGCTGCGCGCGAACAGCGTTCGCAATTCTCGCCTCATTCCATCGCTTGTTTGGGCTCCGGACGATGCGGCAGCGCCTGCGGCAGTTCGGAGACATTCCACGCCCACGCTGCGAGCAGCGCCGCACCTTCATTGATTTGGTCAGGAATGACCTTGTCGAAGGTATCGGTTTGACTGTGGTGTGCCTCCCGATAGTGGTCCGGCAGTTGCACGCAGAAGTATGCGGGTACACCCTTGCTGAGGAATTCCACATGGTCCGAAGCGCCAAAGTAGCGCGTGCTCAGCGGCTGTAGATCAAAAACTTCCCTGAGAGGCTGATAGATCTCTTCCATCAGAGGAGCAGTTTCCCAGAGATTCTCCAGGGCGATGCTGAACACCTTTCCCGTGCCGGTGTCGTGAACCAGGACAGCATCAATTTTGGGAAGTTCGGCCGCGTGATTTTTGACGTAGGTGTCTGCACCGATGCCGCCCTGTTCTTCGCCTGTGAACAGAATGAACGTAAGGGTGCGCCTCGGTGTCCAACCCAGGGCTTTGAGAGCCCGCGCGGCTTCGAGCGTAGCCATGGCGCCAGTGCCGTTATCGAGTGCACCCTGTCCGAGGTCCCAGGAATCGAGATGGCCGCCGACAATCACTCGCTCGTCAGGGTGTTCGCGGCCCTTGATCTCGGCGACAGTAATCGCCACCGATACGGGCTTATCGCTGAAAGAGCTTTGGAGAGTGGCTTTCAGGGTGACAGGACCCGCTTGTAGCAGGCGCCAAATGAGGTCATAGTTCTCGTGCGCGATGAACGCCATCGGCACTTGAGTTGGCTTGAAGCCACCGAAGCCGCCCCCCATGTTGTAGAGATTATCGGTTTTGCCGCTGTCCATCAGCATAAGCGCGGGTTGTTCTTGGGCGATCTGCTCGAGAAGTTGGAAGTGGGCTCGCCAACTCATCTCGTTCGCCTTGGTCACCCCGCGTGGCGGAGCAATTACCGCGTCGTACGCATTTTCAGGATGATGCTGCTCTTGTGAGAGATCCACCGGCCTGAAAAGCAGCACAATCGCACCCTTCAATTTGCCCTTGAAGGGATCAAGATCCGCCGGCTTTTCGATCTTCAGAGCAATAGCATTGCCCGATACCTCTCCATTGGTGGCCATGCTCCAGCCGAGGGCATGAATGTCGATACGCTGTCGAATCGGGCTCGTGATCTCGGCTGTTTCGGTACCACGTGTCCAGGAGTGAGCAATCTCCGCCGCTTCCAGGTGTGCATCAATGCCATAGTCCTGGAAGCGCTTGAGCGTCCAATCGCTGGCGGCTTGCATCTGCGGAGAACCGGTAAGGCGCGGTCCGATCTGCGTCGTGAGGTATTCGAGGTTCCTCATCAGCTCAGAATGGCTCTCCACCTCGGCAGCGATTTCCTGGTCGGCCTTTTCCATTGCCTTGAGGTAGGGCTGCTGCTCATCCGATGTCCTCTGCGGCGTTTGTGCCAACGTCAAAGCGTTAACAAGAAGCAATGTAAGCGGAGCCAACTGCACGCGGCGAACTCGAGTCATCGCACCACCTGTTTGAAAATCACCGGAAAGTCATCATAATCGGTCATTCATCCTCGTGCCATGACTCGGACAGCCGCGTCCGCCCGTGACGATTTAGCCGACGGTTGACCTACGATCTACTCGCGAAACTTGATCGAAACGGAAGTCGACAAAGAATGCACGTTGATTAGAACAAGGCTCTTTCATGCATTGCTCGCCACCCGCCACGCCGCTCTTTGGTAAACTAGAAATCTCGAACGCATGGAACTGCTGCTCAATGTGGTATGGGCATTCCTCGCACTGGGTACGTTATTAAGATTCTGGTGGCGGACACGGTCTCGTACCTCCGCTGAAAGCAGTGCCGTTTCACACAGGTTGGTCGCCCTGGCGTGCGTGATATGTCTCCTCTTCCCGATTGTTTCTGCCAGCGACGATCTGCATCCCACCCGCGCGCTAGTGGAAGATGCCACCAAGCGAATCTTCATAAGCATTGCGTCAAGACATGCGCCGAGTAATCAACCGACGTTGTTACCCATGTTGTCCGCATTTGCTGCTCTGTGGAGCTTCAATGTGCTGGAGCGGTCGCATCCCGGGAGCCTTCGAGCGTGCCCGATTGATCCCCGCCGTCCGCCTCGGGCCGGACGAGCTCCTCCTTTCGTGACTGCCTAATCGCCGATAGGCATCGCAACAGCCGCCAAGATCTTTCTTACAGCTTCATTTCTTTTGACCCTGGTATTCGTCAGATGCGGGCGTTGCGTTGCGGTTGTTTCCGAAAAGCCGGCTACCAGGAGGGTGTTACCGCATGAAGAACAAACACTGCTGCACATGGCGGTCCGCAGCGCTTTGCGGCGCCCTGCTGTGGCTGCTGAGTACCCTTGCTGGTTGCTCCGGGAAGAAAGTGGAACCGGAATCCGGTAAGACAATTGAGACCAATACCGACCCCAATCTGATTACCATGAGGGAGCCCGGCCAGTTTCCTCTATCCACCCCGCAGGTACGCAAGCTCAGCGACGAGATTCACGTCAACGGCGTGATTAACCCCGATGTCAACAAAGAGGTACCGGTGCTGTCGCTCGGCGGCGGACGGGTGGTTGCGATCAAGGTCAAACTCGGTGACTACGTAACCAAGGGCCAGACTCTGCTTCTCATCGATAGCCCCGACCTGTCAGCCGCCTTTGCTGATTATCAAAAGTTCAAGGCCGATGATCAGCTGGCCCAAAAGCAACTGGCGCGGGCGCAGCTGCTTTACAGCAAGGGCGCTATCGCACTGGCTGACCTGGAGATGTCGGAAGACAGTACGACAAAGGCGAAAACCGATCTACAAGCAGCCATCCAACACGTGCAGGTCATGGGTGGAGATATAAACAATCCGTCCGTAATTCTTCCGTTACGTGCCCCTATCTCCGGAACGATCGTCGAGCAGAACATAACGGGCGGCACAGGTGTGCGATCCCTCGACAACCAACCCAACCTGTTCACGATTGCCGATCTCTCGACCGTATGGGCACTCTGCGATGTCTACCAGGACATGCTGCCGCGTGTGCGCCTCGGGGACATGGCGGAGGTTTTCCTGCCAGGCTTCCCGCAGGAAAAGTTTCCCGGCAAGGTGATCAACATCAGCGAAGTGCTCGATGCTACCACGCGTGCCGCCAAGGTTCGCATCGAATTGCCGAACCCGAAAAGAATGTTTCGCGCAGGCATGTATGTTACTGCGGTGTTCCATTCGCGCATTCCAGAAAACCGCGTGGCAGTTCCAGCAGCGGCGATCGTTCACTTGCACGATAAGGACTGGGTTTTCGTTCCGGCTGGCGGAAATCAGTTCCGCCGCACAGCGGTACAGCTTGGCGCTGATTTGAAAGACGGTTATGTAGAAATCATCGCCGGTTTAACAAGCGACGACAAAGTCGTGACCAACGCCCTGCAGTTCTCCAGTGCTTCCGAGGAGCAGTGACACATGATTGGTGCACTGGTCAATTTTGCGCTGAAGAACCGCATGCTGGTTCTTGCTCTGGGCGTCCTGCTGCTCATCTGGGGAATCATTTCGTTCCACAATCTGCCGGTTGAAGCCTATCCTGACGTCGCGGACAAGTATGTCTGGGTCATTACCCAGTGGCCTGGCCGTGCCGCCGAAGAGGTCGAACAACAGGTCACGATTCCAATTGAGGTCCAGTTGAACGGAGTCGGACACCTCACCCACCTGCGATCCATATCCCTGGCTGGCCTGTCGTTCATCACGGTTCTATTTGATGACGACTCGGATAATCTACTGAACCGCCAGCAGGTCCTGGAAAAGCTGACCCTGGTGAACTTGCCTCCGGGGGTCAACGCGCAGATAGGTCCAGACTTTAGCCCGGCTGGCCAAATCTACTTCTACACCCTGCAAAGCACTAATCCCAATTACGACATCATGGACTTGAAAGCATTGCAGGACTGGGTTGTCTTCAAGCACTTGATGTCGGTTCCGAATGTCGCTGCGGTTTCTATCTTCGGTGGTGAGACCCGCGAATATCAGGTACAGGTTGACCCTGACAAGCTGGTGGCCTATGGGCTGACCATGGCGCAAGTGGAGCAGGCGCTCGCCAACAACAACCTCAATGGCGGCGGCAGCTTCATTGAGAAAGGCCAGCAAGCCTACAATGTTCGCGCCATTGGCCTGATGCAAACAACCGACGACGCGGGCGCCACCGTGTTGGCGGTAAAAAACGGAACACCCGTTCGCGTGCGTGACGTGGCCATCGTGACGCAGGGGCCAAAAATCCGGCTGGGGCGCTTGGGGAAAGCAGTCCGTAAACCTGATGGCACGATCGTTGACGACGATGATGTCGTCGAAGGCATCGTGCAGATGCGCAAGGGTGCGGAAGCCGAGAGCGTTCTGCGCGGTATCGACGAGAAAGTGGAGCTGCTGAACACTCGCATTCTGCCGCCCGGCGTGAAGATTGTCCCTCACATCGACCGTGACGACCTCGTTCATCTGACCACACATACAGTTTTGCACAATCTCAGCGAAGGTATTTTGCTGGTCGTGATTGTGCTGTTCTTCTTTCTGGGAAATTTTCGCTCGTCGTTGATCGTGGCCCTAACCATTCCATTCTCGCTTTTCTTTGCCGCGATTCTGTTGGAATTGCGGAGTATCCCAGCGAACTTGCTTTCTTTGGGAGCGCTGGACTTCGGCATGATCGTGGAAGGCGCGGCGGTGATGGTGGAGAACATTCAGCGGCGGCTGGAATCGCGTCCAGCATCGCACGGCATGGAAGAAACGATTCGTGCTGCCGCGCATGAAGTGCAGCGACCAGTGTTCTATGCAATTGCGATCATCATCATCAGCTACCTGCCCATCTTTACCCTGCAACGGGTGGAGGGTCGGCTGTTCCGTCCGATGGCATGGACCGTGGTCTTCGCGCTGCTTGGTGCCCTCATCTTCTCAATCCTCGAAGCGCCGGTTCTTTCCAGTTTCATCTTCCGCAAAGGCGTGAAGGCTTGGGAGAATCCCGTTGTTACGCGGATCACGAAGTTCTATCAGGACACCTTGGTCTGGATCATGGCCCGCCGCAACGTGGCGCTGACGGCGGCGATCGTCATCTTCGCGGTGTCCGGGTGGCTTGCGTTCGGCGGCATGATTGGTTCTGAGTTCTTGCCCCACCTGGATGAAGGGTCCATCTGGGCGCGTGGAACACTTGCCCCGAGCACCGGTCCGACCGAGGGTCAGCACATCATGGACCAGTCGCGGCTCATCTTCGCCAGCTTCCCGGAGGTAACGCAAGTCGTTTCGCAGGTCGGCCGCTCCGACGACGGAACGGATGCGACCGGTTTCTTCAATACCGAGTATTTTGTCGATCTCAAACCGCGCGACCAGTGGCGTCCGCAGTTTCGGGGGCGCAAAGAGTTGTTGATCGACGCGATGGACAAGGCGGTCGTGAAAATTCCCGGGGTCGAATGGGGTTTCTCGCAGCCGATCGCTGACAACATGGAAGAGGCTGTGAGTGGCGTGAAGGGCGAACTCGCCGTGAAGATCTTCGGCTCGGATTTAAAAGACCTGGAACAGAAGGGCGAAGAAATCATGAGCGTGATGAAGACTGTTCCGGGAGTTGCCGACCTGGGATTGTTTCGCGTGCTAGGTCAGCCCAACGTTGACATCAAGGTAAGTCGCACCAAGGCCGATCGCTACGGCATCAACGTCTCCGATGTGCAGGATGCCATCCAGACGGCTGTAGGTGGAAGCCCTGTGAGCCAGATCCTGATCGGCGAGATGCGCTTCGACCTCGTGCCACGCTATCAGCTACAGTTTCGGCGTACGATCGATGACCTCGCAAACATTCGCTTATTGGCACCGAGCGGGGAGCGCGTATCGCTGCGTGATCTTTGCGACATCACCATCGAAAATGGCGCCTCGATGATCTATCGGGAGGGCAACCAGCGCTACATCGCGATCAAGTACAGCGTGCGTGGACGAGACCTCGGCAGCACAGTCGAAGAGGCAATCAGCAAAGTGAACCGGCAAGTAAAGCTGCCCCAGGGATACACCCTTGATTGGGCAGGCGAATACGAGAGCCAGAAACGCGCTAATCGTCGCCTGGCCATCGTCATTCCCGTTACTGTGTTGGTCATTATGCTGGTTCTTTATTCGATGTTCCGGTCTTTTAAATGGGGCTTTCTGGTTCTGCTGAATCTCGGGCTTGCGCCGATCGGCGGCTTGATCGCACTGCTGGTTACAGGAACCCACTTCAGCGTTTCCACTGGTGTCGGTTTCCTTGCCCTCTTTGGAGTTTCGGTGCAGACCGGGGTGATCATGATTGAGTACATCAATCAACTTCGCGCCCGCGGTTTGTCTGTACAAGAAGCCTCACTGCTGGGAGCAACGCGTCGGCTACGGCCCATCATGATGACTATGCTGGTGGCGTCGCTCGGTTTAATTCCGGCCGCGATGTCGCACGGCATAGGTTCTGATTCACAGCGGCCCTTCGCCATCGTTATTGTTGGAGGACTGTTGACCGAGCTCGTACTCAGTCTCGTGCTGCTGCCCGTGTTCTATGCCTGGCTGGCGGGCCCGACCGACGTCCTGCCGGAAGAGGAGGAAGGAGAGGACATTACGGAATGAGCTCCGTCTCAAAAAAGGGGCTATCTTGAGTGTGGCTCCTGGGGTCGCGGCTATTCGTCGCTGCTCCCGCATGCGCGCAGCCGCCTATCCCCCAGGCGTCTGCCGCTGGCCTGGCGCAGGGGCTAGGCCCCGCACCCTGGCAAACTGGACTACCAGCGCACGTGGTGACTATCACGATTGAACAGGCGATCGATCTGGCGAAGAACACCAACCCTTCGCTGCTGGCTAGACGAGACTCTGATTCAGGGGAACAAAGCTGGGAGATCACCGCGAACCTCAGGTCCAACCCGGCATCTTGGGACGCACAGTATCACCCAATCTTGATCCGGATTTGTTTTCCACCACTTACATTGACCAGACCGCGCAGTTTTACATCGAAGTTGGGTATCTGTTCGAGCGTGGCAAGAAACGCTCTGTAAGCTGCCCGCGATGCAACGCGGTAACCGAATCGCTGGTAGTCGACGCGGAGCGTGCGCTAACCCGCAATGTTACGCAAGTGTTTGCTTTTGCTGTGCTGTCGAAGGCGAACCTGTTATTCGCCACGCGGTTGGTAGATAGTTTTCCCCTCGCCGTCGCAATCAGTGACGAGCCGTGCAAAGCGGGCGCAATGAGCAAGGCTGACCATTTTAAGATCCGGCTGCAGACCCTGCGATTTTGGACATGTTAATTGAGCGTATGTCGGCGCCTCTGGCCAAGCAGTGGGTGATGACCGAAGTCAAGAATTCTTACGAGGCTCTGCGCAACAACGACGAAGTTGTGAAGCTGTTTTGAAAGGGGTACTTGGATCAAGCCAAGGAGTCGCTGGATATCGCTCAGTTTGCGTACCAGCATGGAAGCGCTTCACCACCGCTGGATTTGGTCGATGCCGAGCGGAACTACCGCTCTGCCGAACTGGGTTTTGGTCTGGCATTTGGCCAGCTACATGACGCGTTGGAGCAATTGCGGTTGTCAGAGGGGACGGGCAATCTACCAGTAAAACGTAACACTTTGAGCTTCTCCCCTGTCCTGCGAGCGGGATGGCATAATCCGCATTTCATGTATTCTTAAGGTTTCGGCATGGAAGAAAACAGGTCGCTCTTGTTCTCCGTTGTAAACCGTCTTGCCTCGGCGTTGCGGCTTCCCCTCCTCCTGGCTCTCGTGATTGGCTCGATAGCGGCTCAGGCTGCCGCTCCAGGGCCACAATCCGGGAATCAAGCTCCTTCATCGACTCAATCACAACAGCCGCAAACACCGCCTGTTGCGGTGAATCCGAAGCCCTGCGAGGTGACAGTTTCGCCTTCGGGAGCGACCAACAGCTGTGCGCAAACCCAGCAACCGCAAGGCAAACCTCCGGCAAATCAAGCTCCAACACAGCCTGCGCAGCCATCCGGTTCCGGTATTCAAGTTCCTGGCGCAGGCGTCTCGGTTCAGGAGCAGCAGAACACCAACCAGGGCCAAGCAGCAACACAGCCGGAGACGCGCATTACCAAGGCGCAGGCCAAAGACCTGTTTAACTCTGTCGATGAGATCCTCGGCTTCGCAAGCGAGGATACAGGTCTGCCCGTCAAGCGCAAGGTGAAGCGGAAGCTCATCACGCGGGAGTCGATGGAGAGCTACATCAACAAGCGAATGCGCAGCGACAAAGACACGCAGCGCATGGTACACGAGCAACTCGTGCTGGAAAAGTTCGGGCTCATTCCTCCAGGCTACGATTTACACCGCGAATTCCTCCGCCTTCTTGGCGAACAGGTCGCCGCCTATTACGAACCCAAGAACAGGACCGTGAACCTTCTCGATTGGGTACAACCCGAGATCCAGAAACCGGTGTTGGCCCATGAACTAACCCATGCCTTGCAGGATCAGACGGTCAACCTTCAGACCTGGCCGGATGACGGCAACCAGAGCGACAAGCCGCTGCCTGATCAGCAGGAGCAGGTTGTTGAAGAAGTTCAGGCGGCACGGGAGTGTGTTACCGAAGGTCAGGCAATGGTCGTGCTCTTCGACTACACACTGGCGCCCCTCGGTAAAAGCGTTGCTACCGATCCTGACATGGTCAACGCTATGCGTGCCGGCATCGGCGACAGCAGTGACTCGCCCATATTTTCGGCAGCTCCGATGTTCCTGAAGGAGACGCTGATGATGCCTTATACTTTCGGGACCGACTTCATCCGCACCGTGCTGATCAACAAGGGGAAGGAAGCGGCATTTGCCGGCGTGCTGCATGATCCACCGGTCGACACCCGCCAGGTCATGCAGCCCGAAACCTACCTTCTGCACCAGGTAGTTCCGCCGCTCATCGTTCCCGACCTCGATAAGCTGGTTGCGCCGAAGTACGAACGCTATGACTTCGGTGAAATGGGCGAGTTCGATGTCTACCTGCTCTCCAAGCAATACGCCGGAAACGATGCCCCAAAGGACATTTATCCGCACTGGCGTGGTGGATACTATCTCGCAGCCCACGACAAGGCCGCGCCCAAGGATGAGGTCAGCCTGTTGTACTTCTCACGCTGGGATTCCCCCGATGCGGCCAAATCATTCGCCAAAGTCTATGGGGACTATGTTCCCAGGCGATACAAAAATGCAGAGCAGGAGTCGGACGCTTGCCCAGCCCCAGCCAAGGACAAAAAAGGTAGCTGCCCTGAGAAAGTGTGGGACACCGATCAGGGCAAGGTCCGGATTGAGGTTCGCGGGGACGACCTGCTTGTCACCGAAGACTTCGACGACCTCACTGTCGACAAAGCCCGTGGCATATTTTTCTATCACATGACGATGCCTGGCACAGCATCCCAAGCGGCCGCTAGTAAACCGTAAAGTACTAACCTGGATTTTGAAGTTCCATTCGGAAAGGTCGCATCACCGATTACCCCAGTCCTTGTTGTTAACGCGGTTCGCCGAGGAACCCGATGCTCCGCCGATTGTCCCGAGGTCGATGACAGCCTGGCGCGTGTGTGCGTTCCCAGTTTCGTTCTGACCCTGCCCACTGAGAAGTAGTTTTGTAAGCGTTCCAACGACAGAATTTGTCCAAATCGAAAACATTCCGCAGCCAAATCCGCATTCGCCGGCCAGGGTGACCCGTTATCACATCGCAGCCTGATCGAGGTCACGGACCGCGGTGACAAAAGTATTACAAACACTTTGCTTTGAACTTGTTAGTCTACGTATGCTCCGAAAATAACCAAACCGCCGTTGGGCGACTCTTAAGATCCGGGGAGACATGACTGGAAAAGGCAAGTTGAATCTCGGGACCACGAGCATCATGGTCCTCTTTCATATCGGCGCTCTCGCAGCGCTCTTCATGTTTAGTTGGAAGGCATTATTTGTTTCGTTGTTCCTGTATTGGTTGGCTGGCAGTCTCGGCATCGGCATGGGGTATCACAGGTTGCTGACCCACCGGGGATATAAATGCTCGAAGCGCCTGGAATATTTCCTTACGATCTGCGCCACCCTCGCGTTGGAGGGCGGTCCAATCTTTTGGGTCGCCACGCATCGCGTGCATCATCAGATCACCGACAAGCCGGGCGACCCGCATTCGCCGCGAGATGGCGGCTTCTGGGCGCACATGGGCTGGATCCTCACTGGTCAGACCTTCCATAACAAGAGCACCGATTTGCTGGCCTACGTTCCCGATCTCCGCAAAGACAAAGTTCATCTCTGGATCAGCCAATGGCACTGGCTGCCGATGGTTGTGCTGGGGCTCATCCTGCTGGCCGTAGGTGGGTGGAGATTCGTGTTCTGGGGCATCTTCCTGCGCACCGTCTTCCTGCTGCACTGCACTTGGTTCGTGAACTCGGCGACCCACATGTGGGGCTCCCGGCGCTTCGCCACCGATGACGACTCGCGCAACCTCTGGTGGGTGGCTTGGCTCAGCTTTGGCGAAGGTTGGCACAACAACCATCATGCGCATCCGCAGTCGGCACGGCACGGGCTGGCCTGGTACGAGTTGGACTTGTGCTGGTACGGCCTGAAGACACTGGAATTCTTCGGACTAATCTGGGATGTCAAGCTGCCCAAGCTGGGATCGTCGCGAATCAAGCCGGTTGTACAGCCGGAGGTGAAGCCACAGGAGACAGTGGTGGTCGCGTACAGCGGCGATTGAAGGCAATCAGTCCCTGGACAACGACGGCGCCACGAGCGCCGTTTTTTTTGCGTCGCGACAGATTCGACCGACAGCTGGCTGCTGGCAACTACCAGCCACGTGCGGATCTTGCAGTGCCGCGTCATAATGGAACGAAACTGACGGCTGATAAGGATTGCCCAAAGCCGGCAGCTGATTCATGCGCATCACCAGCCGCAAAAAAACCATCGCATTTGCCATTACGCTGGGTGTGTGCCTCGCGGTGGCTGCCGCGGTGCTCAACGTCAGCTGGATCATTCTCAACTGGCGCGAGGTGGTGCCGCTGGTGCTTGGCGTCATATTCTTTGGCTTCATCATTGCTGGCGTCATCCTCAACACGATCTTCCTGGTGCGCGAGGTGCGGCGCAACGAGCAGCAGGACAGCTTTCTTAACGCGATTACCCACGAGCTGAAGACCCCGATCACCTCGATTCGTTTGTACCTGGAAACCTTACAGAAGCGGAACCTTGACGATAGACAGCGGCACGAGTTCTACGATGTCATGCTGCAGGACACGCAGCGCCTGATGGGCATGGTGGAGCAGGTCTTGCGAGCGGCGCGGGCAGCGCAGAAGAACGCACCTGTTTCCCGCTCGGAAATCGAGGTAGGCCCGCTGGTGCAGGATGCATTGGACCTGGCCCGCTCGCGCCACCATCTTGCGCCGGAAATGCTCAACTGGGAGTCCGACGGCCAGCCTGCGGAGCAACTCTCTGTCCTGGGTGACCGCGAAGAGCTGTTTACAGCAATTTCCAATGTGATCGATAACGCAGTCAAGTATTCGCCCCGCGAGCCGAACATCCGGATCAAGGTGGTGACGCCCGACCTGGATTTTGTTCAGATCCGGGTGAAGGACAACGGCGTTGGCATCGCTCGCGGCGAATTAAAGCGCGTGTTCAAACGCTTCTATCGCGTGCTCAATCCGGCTACGTCACAGGTGAAGGGAAGTGGCCTAGGACTGTTCATCGTGCGCGCCATCGCACGACGCCATGGTGGCGATGCGTATGCCGAGAGTGAAGGTGTTGGCCGGGGTACAAGAGTTACGATTCAATTGCCGAGGAATGCAAGCTGATGGGCGAAATCCTGCTGGTGGAAGATGAGGAGCATCTGGCGAAGGGACTCAAATTCAACCTGGAGGCGGAAGGTCATCGCACCCGGGTTGTAGGCGATGGTGAGGCTGCGCTGGATCTTCTGCTGAAGGAACAGGCAGGGTTTGACCTGCTGGTCCTGGACGTGATGTTGCCCGGCAAGGACGGCTTTGCAGTCGCCGCCGAGCTGCGCAAGGCGAATCACTATATTCCCCTGTTGATGCTTACGGCGCGGGGACGGCCCGAAGATGTTCTCAAGGGTTTCGCTTCCGGTGCGGACGACTATCTGCCGAAGCCCTTCGATCTTTCAATACTGCTGGCTCGAATTCGGAGCCTGTTGCGGCGTCGCGAGTGGGGACGCACGGTAGCCGGTGATACAACCGGGCCCAAACCGGAGGCCGGTGCCGATTTCGACGTGTACACCTTTGCGGGCAAGCAGGTTGATTTTGGGACACTCGAGTTGCGTGCCAACGGTAAAACCTTCCGCCTCACGCTTATGGAAGCCGAGTTGTTGCGCCACCTCATTCGCAACGGCGGCAGGATTGTCTCCCGCAAACAGATCCTGGAGGAAGTCTGGGGCTTGCACGAAGACACGGACACGCGCGCGATTGACAACTTCATCGTGCGGTTACGCAAGTACATCGAGGAGGACCCCTCCAAGCCGAAGCACCTGTTGACGGTCCGCGGAATAGGCTACCGATTCCTGCCGGAAACAAGCTCAAAAAGCCAAACGGCTTGAACGGCCTGTGAGGAGCGCTCAACCGCTTTTTTCTGTGCCTTAACTCAGCTTCCAAACTCAAGCACAACGATGTCCTGGAATTGCCGTAGCTGGGGCGAACCGAACCGTGATTCCAGTGCCGCAGCGAATGCTGGAGACTGTTCCTGCAAGTTTTCCTTCCCACCCCGGATCACCACCCATACATGACGGAAGTTGGGCGTTTCGCTTGCCAGTATTTTTTGCAGGGTCGTCTGGTCTTCGCCTGCCCCGTAGAAAGGCGGGGCGAATACGCGTAACGGAGGAGCTCCAGGACCAAAGCGGTGCTGGTAGTAGTCATACGCTACGCGCGAGTAGAACGGGTAGAAAACAATGGCGTCGCCAGGTTCGGCCAAGGTAAGGATCGAATTGACGGCGCCTCGCCAGTCCTCGCGTGGCTTTATGCTGTTTCGAATATCGGTTCCGACAGAGAAAGCACACAGGGCCACCACCATCACTATTCCGAGAACTTTGGGTCGTATCGTATCTGCCCCCAGGGCGCCCAGGACTATGATCGGCGGCAAACAGATCAGCAGGTACTTTTGCGCGAAGACAGAGTGATGGAGCGAAGCGAGGGCGGCGATGACAATCGGAAGTACAACCCAGATGACGAGCAACCCGGTCCGCCAGCTTTCCTCTGACCGCCCATTCTTTCGCCAGGTGCGCACAATCGAAAGAAGACCGGCTGTCCACAACAATGCATACACGGCGAACTTAGGTCCGCTGCCGCCGAGGAACATAAAGAGGTGCACGACCTCTTTTGCACTGGGGCGAGGTATCCACGGCAGAGGAATCGTGTTTCCACGGAAGAGTACAAAAGAAATTCCTGGCAGTGTGAGAACGATAATCACAAGCGACCAGCCAACCAGTCGCGTCCACTGCACCTTCTCGCTTCTCAGGAGAAATACCGACACTGCCTGCGTTACCAGCACCAAGGCCGCAAAATAGTGAGTATAGACGGCGATCACACTGAATAGCACCCATAACAGCCAGTCCGGGGAGCGGTGTGTCTCCATGGCCCGGACAAAGTAGAAGCAAGACATGATGGCAAAAAATACCAGCATGCTATAACTGCGGGCCTCTTGTGAGTAATAGACGTGCGCTGGGTTCACCGCCAGAAATGCTGCGGCAATGATCGCGACGTTCGTCCGCATCAACTGCCGTGCCAGGAAAAAAATCGCGGGAATGGCGGCGATGCCGAAGAGCACGGAGAGCAGCCGAATCCATCCTTCCGCGTTGCCGATGTGCAACCATGGTCGCAGGAGCAGGTAATAGGCGGTCATGTTGCCTTCTTCGAGCCACCACACCCAGGCGAACTGGTGCCATGGCATGCGAGCCAGGGCCACGCTGGCTGCCTCGTCCATCCAAAGGCTCTTGTTGCCCAGGTGAAACACGCGCAGGAGAGTCCCCGCAAAAGTCAGTAATACGAGAGCAGCTTTTGTCGCGGTAGAAACCGCTGCTGCGGCAGGGCGGCCGGTGGCCGACAAGAGTTCGTCAGGAGATCTCACGATAAGAGCATTGCATTACAAGTGATTCTTATTGGGCTAGCGCGACCGGGCGAGTACGATGGTGACGTCGTCCGGCTGTTCTTCAGCACCGATCCAGTCAACGACTGCGCCGGTTACGATGTCGCTGATCCGTGCCAGGGGCTGATCGCGATTTTCGCGGATCAGGTTTATGAGGCGATCCTCACCGAATTCGCCGAACTCATTTTCTGGTTCGGTGATGCCATCGCTAAACCCGACAAAGATATCACCGGGCTGCATCCGGATAGTGCGCTCATCGTAGGCCATACCATCGAATAACCCCACGACCGTGCCCGAAGGTTGCAGTCGCGTAACGTGTCCGCTGTTATCCAACAGCATTGGAGGCAAGTGGCCTGCGTTGGAGTAAGTCAGGGTGCGGGAACCGGCATCGTAGCAGCCGAGGAACATGGTGGCGTATTTCTCCGTGGGTGTACTGCGATAGAGCTGGTAGTTCAAGGTCGACATCAGCATGCCAGGAGCCAGGGAGTCTGCCGGACTCTCGCGATAATATGAGCGATGCCCGTTACCTCCGGCCCCGGCTTCCAGGGCCAGCCCAGCAAGGGTCAGCTCCGGCTCAAGTGAATAGGCTCGAACAAACGCATGTACGGTGGCCATTAACAGGGCGGCGGAGATACCTTTCCCGCTGATGTCGCCCAGGGCCAGCATCATCTTGTCACCGCGCAGCGGGATGAAATCGTAATAGTCGCCGCTCACTGTCCGCGCCGGGCGGCAGACTCCATGCACCTCGAGCGTGCTCAGGTCCGACAATTCCATGGGGAAGAGCAGGGCTTGTACTTCGTGAGCAATGGCCAGCTCGCTCTCCAGGCGCTGCTTTTCCTTTTGTTCCGCGATCAGCCTCGCCAACGACTCGGTCATGGAATTGAAAGACTGCTCCAGGGTGGCCATTTGATCATTCGTGCGCACCTGGATCCGGTGCGTAAGGTCCCCCCGGTTGACGTGCTGGGTTGCGCTATACAGTTCAGCGACAGATTTGGTCATGGTGCGCGTGAGGCGAACTCCAATGATGAGCGCAATCAGCTCAATGGTGGCAAAGACGATCGCAGTGACCTTAACCGCATCGATAAAAATGGCGGCCCGGTCGCCCAGCGTGCCGAACAGCGCGGTGTACAGAACCGAAGGCCGCGTGATTACTCCAACAGCAGCCACTTGAGATCTGCCCGAATCCCAATCGACGACGGGAAACAGCGTTCCGAACGCCAGCTCCGAGTCAAAGCGACTAACCGCGGGTGGAACCGAGCCAGCCGATACTCTCCGAAGATCCCTGGCGTCATAGCCGGTAAACTGCGCATCATCGGCCTGCGACGGCGGCTGGTCACCAGGATTGCCGGCGGAGGAGGTTGCACTGTCCGGCGTCTTTGCTGCACTCGGGCCCGTCGACCTCTTCGATTCTTTCTTGGAGGCCGGCGCCGGAGGAACCAGGGTCACCGATCCCAGCTTAGCAGCGGTCTTTTGCAGGAGCTCCGCGGTAACGGGGACATCGGAGATCACGATGAGCCGCCGATTGCCTTCTGCGAGATGCCTGACTGCTCTTAGATGGAGACTGTCGCGATCGACGATGATTCCGGAAAAATCGGACTCCAGCTTGCCATTGACCCGAAAGGGCTCGCGCTTTGCGCTCTGGGCGCCGGGACCAATAATGAATGCCATGTTATCCTCCCAAACGCTGACCGTCCGCTGCAGAAAACTCTCCTCCGAAGCACCAGCGATGTCGGCAGCGATCTGCGGAGTCAGTTGGCCCTGTTTTCCCAGGTGGGCAAACTGGATGGCCAAGGCTTCATTCGCTGACTCCAGGTGGCGCAGTTCGGAACGCAGAGTTTCCATCGCGATGTAAGTGGCGAATTGACCGGCAAACAGGTAATTCGCCAGCCCGAACATCAGCACCAGCAGAATGATGGGGATAACACCAATGAAGATGTAGGTAACAATGAGGCGGTTGCGCAGGCGCCATAAAAGCTGCTTGCGCATCCAGCGCAACAGCACGAGAACAATAAAAGTGCAGAAGACGAAGCTAACGAAACTCGTCCACCCGCTCAGCATGCTGCCTTGCGGCGATCGCGTGATTAGCCGCAGCAGTTCGAGAAAACCGGATACCAGGCCGAACCAGAGCGTAGTTTTGCCGAGCTTAGTCCGAGGGCGCAGCACGCGCCGCAGTTGCGTTCTAATGTCGCTGGATTCCGGTAGTTTGAGCACTCGGCAGACCTGTCGGTAGCTTTGCTATCAGAGAATTATATTCGGTGGCCGTGTCCCATCCCTGCTAACTTGTACGATTCCCGTGTTGACAAGGTTTCACGACGCTTTCGCCACTCCTCGGTGGAGTATCCGCGGTTGATGCGGTCCGAAGCTGTTGTAATCAGATCTCAGGATAAAGATCGAAGAACGCATTCACGCTGTGCCGCAGCTGTTGTTCGATTTCATCTTTTGAACCTTCGACGACGTGCAATGTGACGTGTGCCTCGCGGCCACTCTTCAGCTTCACGGCGCCGTCCGTGAGTGCCTCGATGTCATCGGAGGGCAACAAGCGCATTCCATACACCAGAGTTAGCTTTGCCATACATCGATTCTAGCGCTGGCTGACGGTTTTCCCGCGGGCGAAAGGAACGGGGTTCTCGCGAGCAAGGGCTCGATTCCGGATGACCCTGCGAAGCGCTTGGGGAACCCAGCAACACTTGCTAGAATCCTAAGGGCCGCATCGGACTCTCGCAACTCGATGAGAAAACGACCTTTCCAGGCCGTGAGGATCACGGTACACATGATGCCTGCATCTTCTGACGCGTAGGTGAATCTATTCTGACTTCCTATGCCTGACAACGTTCGCAATGTCATCATCATCGGCTCCGGCTGCTCGGGGCTGACTGCTGCCCTGTACGCTGCCCGTGCCAACCTCAGCCCGCTCGTGATTGACGGACACGAGCCGGGTGGCCAACTGTCGCTCACCACCCTGGTAGAAAACTACCCAGGATTTCCCGAAGGCATCCAGGGGCCTGAGCTCATCGAGAACATGCGCCGGCAAGCCGCCCGGTTCGGCGCCGAGTATCTTGCCGGACACGTAGTAAGCGTCGATCTCAGCCAGAAGAAACTTGACATCGGAAGAAGACCATTCGAGGTGAACCTCGGCCGCGAGACGCTCCTCACCCGTACCCTGATTATTTCCAGCGGGGCGTCGGCGCGCTGGCTGGGGCTGCCGAACGAGCAGGCACTGATCGGCCACGGTGTCTCCTCCTGCGCCACGTGTGATGGCTTTTTTTTCTCCGGGAAGGAGATTGCGGTCATCGGCGGCGGCGATTCAGCAATGGAAGAGGCGTTGTTCCTGACACGCTTCGCCACAAAGGTGACCATCATCCATCGCCGCAGTGAGTTCCGTGCCTCTAAGATCATGCTTGATCGGGCACGCCATCATGAGGGCATAGATTTTCTCACCGATACCGTCGTCGATGACGTCTACGACACAAACAAGAAAGAGGTCACAGGCCTTCAGCTGCGGAATGTGAAGTCGGGTGAACAATGGGACTTCGCAACCAGCGCCATGTTCCTGGGCATTGGGCATACCCCGAATGCACAATTTGTCGGTGATCAACTTGATCGCGACGGCGATGGTTACCTGGTTCCGGTGGGACATGTGAGCACCCGCGTGCCTGGAGTCTTTGTCTCCGGCGACGTGGCCGACCGGCATTATCGCCAGGCGGTAACGGCGGCAGGTACGGGCTGCATGGCTGCACTCGAAGTGGAGAAGTACCTGGAAGAGATCGGGCGATGAATGAGCCGTCCGACGAGTTCACGCGAGCTGAGCGGGCTGCGCAGGTCATTTTGACCCGGACGCCGTTCCGTCCGCGCATCGGCCTGGTTCTCGGCTCAGGGCTGGGAGGCTTTGCCGACGAACTTGAGCAAGGAGTTCGCATCCCTTACACGGACATTCCATTCTTCCCGAGGAGTACGGCAATCGGCCACGCAGGGATGCTGGTGGTCGGCACGGTAGCCGGAATCGCCGTGGTTGTTTTGCAGGGCCGTGCACATTTCTACGAGGGCTACACGCTGCAGCAAGTCGTATTTCCGGTGCGGGTCCTCGGACGCATGGGCGTTCGGGCAGTCGTCTTGACCAATGCCGCCGGCGGCATTAACTCTGAGTACAGACGTGGTGCGCTAGTCGTGGTGCGCGATCACATCAACCTGCAGGGAAGCAGTCCCCTGATCGGCCCCAACGATGACCGATTCGGCGTGCGCTTTCCGGACATGACTGACGCCTACAACGAGGAGTTTCGCCGCTTCGCACGCGATGATTCACAACTGGGTGGGATCTACGAAGGCGTCTATGCCGCGATGCACGGGCCGAGCTTCGAGACGCCAGCCGAGATTCGTTTCCTGCGCACCATTGGTGCCGACCTCGTGGGCATGTCGACTGTGCCGGAAGTGATCGCCGCGCGTCATATGGGGATAGAGGTACTCGCGATCTCATGTGTGACCAACATGGCTGCGCGCATGACCGGCGAGAAGCTAAGTCACGAGGAAGTCTTGGAAACCGGTGAGCAGGTGCGCGGAAAGTTTCTCGCGCTGGTGCGTGCGGTGCTGCCCAAGATTGAGAAGTACCTCGAGAACGCAGAGTGCTCTTAGTCGTCGCGTTCGCCACGTGATCTTACCGGCACTGCGCTAAACTGGTCTGCCCATGTCCGCGCGAGTCTACCTCATTGGCATCGCTGGTCCCTCTGGAGCAGGGAAGACCTGCCTGGCGACACGCCTGGCGGCCGAATTGAAGGGGACCGTTCTGGGGCTTGACCGCTACTATCGCGATCTTTCGCACTTGTCGCCCGCCGAGCGCGACCAGTTCAACTTCGATACGCCAGAGGCGTTGGAACATGAGCTGCTGATGCAGCAGGTCGCAAGGTTACGCGGCGGGGAGTCCGTCGATGTGCCGAGGTATGACTTCAACACGCACACCCGAATCGGCGCAACGACGCGAGTGCGAGCAGGTACCGTCGTTCTTCTCGAAGGCTTGTTCACGCTGTATTGGCCGGGGCTCCGTGAATCGCTTGGGACCAAGGTCTATGTCGATATGAGCGATGATGTGTGCCTGGCGCGCCGTACAGAGCGAGATGTAAGCGAACGTGGCCGCACGGTGGAATCGGTGCACTCACAGTACGCCCAGACCGTTGCTCCCATGGCCCAAAAGTACGTGCGACCGACGATCGTCCACGCCGACATAACTGTCTTTGGCGCCGGCTCAATGGAAACAGAAGTGGCCCAGGTACTGGCGCACTGCCGGGCACGAATTACTTCCCCCACATTGAAGTCTGTAGCAGGCGGCAGCGCTGGTCGGTGATGCATTGGGGAACCGTCCTTTCCGTGAGGAGAACAGTGAGTATCTGCAAGCTTCCCGTCGCTTTCATCCTGTTCTTCCTGGTTGCGGTTCCCGCCGTCACACAAACGGCCGAACAGAAGAAAGAGTTACCCTTGCCGACGACCAAGTCCTTGCTGCTGCCCTTGATTGGAGAGCCGCAGCGGACCAATGGCCTGCCCACGGCGGTTGCACTTAGCCCTGACGGCAAGCATCTCGCAATATTGAACAACGGCTATGGGACCGCCGAGTCAAATTTCCATCAATCCATTGCAGTGCTTGATCTCGCAAGCAACCAGTTGCACGATTTTCCAGACGGTCGCCTGGCAGTAAAAGCCGCGCAGACGTATTTCCTTGGCCTGGCCTGGAGCAGCGACGGCAGTGAACTCTACGCCTCGATGGCCTCGCTGACCGACCCGGAAGGCAAGAAACCCAATGACACGGGCAACGGAATCGCGGTATACCGTTTTGCCGCCGGTGCTCTCACGCCGGACCGTTTCCTTCGATTGCCGGTCGTGCCTCTGCGCAACGGCGTTCGCTATACCTACCACAGCAAGTCGGTGGCGGCAGGTCACGCTGCCCCGTATCCCGCCGGTCTCGCAGTCACAGCGCGTCCCGGGGGCGATGTTCTCCTGATCGCGGAAAATCTCGCGGATGACGCTGTTCTTGTCGATGCACATGACGGCAGGATCCTGCATCGGTACGACCTCGGAGGCGGCAGGTGGGTACCCGAAGCTTTCCCCTACGCGGTCGTGGTGTCGCGAGATGGCAGCCGCGGATGGTGCTCCCTGTGGAACTCATCCTCCATCGGCGAGCTGGACCTGCGCTCGGGACAGATAATCCGACGGATTGCCCTGGAGGCCCCCAAGAGCAGGACGGAGGCATCCCCGCACCCTACCGCGATGCTGCTGAGCCCGGAAGGGCAGCATCTGTATGTAGCGCTCTCTAACCGTGATGAGGTTGCAATCGTGTCGACCGTGAGCGGTCGTGTTGAGCGATACCTCAATACCCGCCTGCCGGGACAGGCCTATGGTGGTACAACGCCCAATGCTCTCGCGCTATCGGCGGAGGGCAGCACGCTCTATGTCGCAAACGCCGCGTCTGACGCCGTCGCGGTTTTTGAGCTTGGGATGGGCATGCCAGGAGCCGGCCCCGCCGCTGAGCAGGGTCGAGCCAGCTACTTCCTTCCTACGGAGTGGTATCCGACTGCGCTTGCCGTGCGCGGCGACGACCTGCTGATTGCCAGCGGAAAAGGTCAGAGCACCGGACCTAATGGGGATTGGGGCTCCTCCCCGAACAAACCGGAAAAAAAGGAACATCCGTACATTGCGACATTGATTCACGGCTCGATCGCGAGGGTGCACTTGCCGGAAGCCGGGCAGCAACAGGAACGACTTACTCGGGAAGTGGTGCGGAGCAACAAAATGGAAGGCCGAACGGGTGAGATCAGCTTCCAGCGTGGGGGAAACCCCATTCATCATGTGATCTACGTCATCAAGGAAAACCGCACGTACGATCAGCTCTTCGGCGACATACGTGAAGCCAATGGAGATCCTTCACTGGTAATGTACGGAGAGGACATCACTCCCAACCAGCACGCGCTGGCGCGACAGTTCGGTATTCTCGACAATTTTTACGACAGCGGCGAAGTTTCAGGCGACGGACACCAATGGTCGACGGCGGCCATTACCTCCGACTACAACGAAAAAACCTGGCCTATCGCCTATCGCGGCAAAGAGCGGCAATACGACTACGAAGGCCTTGTCGGTGAAGAGGATCCGCTGGGACAAGGGATTCCAGATGTTGACGACCCGGGGACTGGTTACCTATGGGGCAACCTGGCGCGTCACAACCTTACGTACCGCCACTACGGCGAGTTCGTCGCCACATGGTGGTGCCAGGACCCGGACCAGCCCTACACTCCGGCGTCGACCGGCGCTCCAGGAGCAAAGCATCCCAAATGTCAGGTGAAGCAGGTGAAGCCCGGTGAAGCCCTCCCGGCAGTCCTGGGCGGGGGCAAGAGTCCTTACCAGTTCGCCATTCCGATGATTGCCTATGACCTTCCAACCAAGCCCGAGCTACGGGGACATTTCGACCCACGATTCGCCGATTTCAAGGTCGAATATCCAGACCAGTTCCGTATTGACGAGTTCCAGCGCGAGTTCCAAAGCTTTGTCGAAGCTCGCGCAACCGGCAAGGGGCAGCCGTTGCCGAACTTCATTGTCCTCCGCCTGCCGAACGATCACACCGCTGGAACCAAGCCCGGTTCGCCTACGCCAAAGGCCTCCGTTGCCGACAACGACCTGGCAGTGGGGCGACTGGTGGAGATGGTGTCCAACAGCCCTTATTGGGACGACACAGCGATCTTCGTGTTGGAGGACGACGCACAAAACGGTGCTGACCATGTGGACGCTCATCGCAGTATCGCTTTTGTGATCAGCAAGTATTCGCCGGGTTCCGGCGCGCAGCCATTCGTGGATAGTCGCTTCTATACGACCGTGAACATGATCCACACCATGGAGACGTTGGCGGGTCTGCCGCCCATGAATAATAACGATGCTCACGCGCCCGTGATGGCGCCCCTATTCACGGGAGGGGGAGACCAGCCGGCGTATAAAGCTGACTATCGCAACCGGGACAACCGTCTGATCTACCAGGCAAACGAAAAAAATGCTCCCGGCGCCAGGGAGTCGGCAGTACTCGATTTTTCCCACGCTGACGCGGCCGATACCGACAAGCTCAATGCGATCCTATGGCGAGATGCCAAGGGGAACATCCCAATGCCAGCGCCGATGCATGCTGTCTTCCCGGCCGCGGCAAGCGGAAAATAACTCTGGATCAGCATATCGGGGTTCGAATCCCGGGGGGCAGCCGAATCAAATTAACAACTTTGGTGACTAGTGTTTACCTAGTACGTTGTCCAAATAGTTCTTTATATTATTGTGAATTTCGACTACCTGCGGGGAGAAAGCGCCGCAGGAGAGGCGAAATAATTAACTGGACGATGTACTAGTGGCATGCGAGGGGGCATTATAGCCGCACGACTACGAGCAGTCGATGGAATCGATAGGATCGTAAGTTGACGAGCGACCGGCTACTCGGAAGTTTGACGTCTCAACTGGCGAGAACTTTGCATGAACTGAGACTGGTTTCGCAACACTCAAGGTCTTGCGGATCTTCTGCTTGCGTCCTGAAATTGCCGGACTGCCCTCGGTTAAGACTGGAACGTGGCCTCCGCGCAACCGCTATCACAACAATCCCACCTCGCAAGCCATCTTTCAGGGCGCTTCGCCAGTTCTTTACATTCCGAGGGTTTCTCGGCAAAGTTCACCCTAAAGCTGGGCAAATCGCGTTCTAATTCGGAGATTTTCTTGGCTGCGTGCTCTGGAGGGCCTCACAGATTGTGTACGCGATACCATTCGCCGTCTTCGAGAGAATGCTGTACTCTCGAAACGCGTGTAAGCTTGACGCCGCGCATTTAACACCCTTCATCCATCGCGGGGTGGGGAGCAACGGGCAGCTTAGCCAATTCGGAAGATTTACCAAATTCTGACTGCCAGAAAATACGTTCCCAACTATTCACTACACATCGAGGGAGCACGGTGATTTCATTCATGGAAGGCAGGTTGACATATTCACTTTTCGCCACGTTGTAGACCCGACGGAGGTAACCATTAACGGCACCGCCGATCGTCGTCGTGAACATCGGGTTATTTTGAAACTGGCTGGTTAAGTCATCCCATATCAACTTTTTCGCGCTTCTTTCTTTGAATAATTTCCCGCTAATGTCCAGAGCCATTCGCTCCATCAGACTCTGCCTCTGGTTCTCGAACCACTCCTCGAAGCCCTCCGCTTCGCCAAGCTTCCCAACAAATTCAAGTGTCTTTGCCCTAATCTTTATCCATCCCATAAAACCTCCGATCTACTGATCTACTATGCAGCGATTTCCCTTTGCGTTCCCATTTCGTGGCGATATACGTTGAAGACTATCCATTCGTACCCCTCGTGCATATTGTTAACCGCTGGCCGGCTGCGCGAAGCGCAAGGCGCAGGTGCGGCCTTTTGTTTATCTTATGCTCTTTTGGCCGCCGGGCAACATGTATGAAGGCTACGGCTTAGAGGGTGCCTGCAACGACATTCCGTAAGACGGAGCCGTTCCGTCATGACTCGATTTTTTCAGAGGCGCATGCAATCGCACATCACCGAACAATGCCCGTCACACGAAGGCCATCAACCGACACACAGTTGTAGACGATTTTTGGTCCCTGGTCCTCATCTTTTAAGTCCATGATAGCCACTACGTCCCTGGTTGACTCAGCATGTTCATACTTGTAATCGATGAGCACGCCTACAATGGTAGTCTGGGGTGGCTTTCGCTTCAGGTCACGCAGTTGCAAATGACACTCTTTGCTTCCACTTGGAATACTGCTCAACCACCGATATTGCACGTCGCGATTATTAGATGTGATCCACGACGACCAGTCCTGAGCAACTACTGGATCTTGCAAGGTCCCGAGGGCGACCAACGAGACGGCAATGATTTGTAATTTCATGTCTTTCCTCATAGCGGCGGACGATCGTTGAAATCTTAGCGAATTGGGCCGGTAATAAGTAGACTGAATAGCGCTCCTTCCATGTACTTATTTTTAGCTTCAGCCTTCCTAGCCTTCCTATTAAATCTCAGTCAACGCTTGATTGCCGAGTCGTACTCGTCAACGGGTTTTCGTATACCTGCTCAGCACATAGTCGAATTCGCCCAGATAAATTTCTCTTCCGCTAAGGTTTCGAGAACTACTTGAGTTCCGCGGGCCCCGAAGGGACACAGCTAATTAGGCGCGAGATCTACTTGCTCGCATCCACCACCGGGATCAATGCCGCCAACTGCAGGTCGATCAGCAGGTCGATACGAGGATCAATCTGATACGACTGTGCAGTCGTCTTAGGCGAGACAACCTTCTCGAATTTCCCCACATACTTCTCGTGCAGATCCATAAGCTACGTTTGAATTTCCCCAGCTCTCTTCATGTAATCCTGTGCCTGCTGGTCCGACACGCTGTTGTAATTTGTTGCGTAATCCTTGATCAGAGCTACGCGGGCATCGTGGATTTTGACGGTCTCCTGGATGTACTGGTCGTAGATTGGCCAGAACTTGGTGGACTCATCGCTTGTCAGGTCCATATTGGCGGCGGTGATCGCCTTCGCTGTGAGCGAACGTCATCACGCAGCATTTGGATGTCCTGCTCGAGAGAGGCATTGGATGCCTGACTCCCACCACTCTGGGTGCTTTGCGCCACTTGGGCACCCATCGGCAGACTGGCAAGCATTGTGCAGGCAACAAAAAGTGCGGCGATAACAGTCTTCTGTTTCATTCTTTCCTCCTTCATTGTCGTGGTTGGCAACCTCTATTTGAGATGCTGGCTGAACAGTGATTCACCTTGGTGGCTTTTCTTTTCTCCTCGAGCGCGTTGGGTCGTACTTTGCCAAGCGCGATTGGGCCTGGGAGGACGTAAGCCCTTTCTGGCGGTTCACGTCGAGAGCGTTCAGCACGTCCGGCACGGCAAGCTTGTCCACTTGTGGCGTCCTTCCACGCTCAGTTGCCATGATGCTCCTTTTTAGGTCAGTGGTTGAGGGACGCTCTCAGTTAAGGAACGTTCGGACGGGCCACCGCCGAACTGCCGGTCCTTCGGGAAACCTCTTGCCGACGGGCCGTGGAGATGCCTCCGCCCAGCGAGGACTCGCCCATCCCTCGGCCGTTAAGACCTATTTCGAACCCATCAGAGCCTTCTTCGCTTTGGCAATCTCCGCGAGTTTCGCATTGTCAATACGCGGATACGCGAGACCGAGATTTGAGAGCTTGTCGATGATCCCCGCCGCCACAACCACTCGTGAGAACCATTTAGTGTCGGCCGGCACGATGTACCAGGGACTCTCTTTGGTAGCAGTATTGCGAATCAAGTCTTCGAAGGCTTCCTGGTAGTCATCCCAAAACTCGCGCTCGGGCATATCGGAAGCAGAAAACTTCCAGTTCTTCTCCGGCGTGTCTACACGCTCCAAGAAGCGTCGCTTCTGCTCCTCTTTAGAGACATTCAGGAAGAACTTAACGACCGCTACGCCATTGCGACTCAGGTAACGTTCGAAGCTTCGGATGTCCTGGAACCGTTCTTCCCAGATGCGCTTGCTAGTCAGCGAAGGCGGAATCTTCTGCTTTTCGAGGATCGCGGGGTGCACACGTACAACCAGAACCTCCTCATAATAGCTGCGATTGAAAATGCCGATGTGTCCGCGATTGGGTAAGCACTTCATGTAACGCCAAAGGTAGTCATGATCGAGTTCCTCAGCGGAAGGAGCCTTGAATGAGAAGACTTGACATCCCTGAGGGTTAACGCCTGACATCACATGCTTGATCGCGCCGTCCTTTCCAGCAGCATCCATAGCCTGAAAAATCACCAGGACTGCCCATTTGTCTTGGGCGTAGAGCAAGTCCTGGAGGTCCGCCAGGGCAAGGACTCCATTCTGGAGAGCCTCCTTCGCTCGCGGCTTGTCTTCCGATTGAAACCCCATCGTGTCGCCGGGATCCCAGTCTTTCAGCCTAAACCTTGCACCATTGGTAACGCGGTAAGATTTGGCGAGACCCCGGGCCTCTTTGATGACGCGCTTGGTTGTCATAAATCGCTGCTAGCTTCCTCCTTGAGTTAGATTTGGGCCAGTGCCCTCTTTCGGTGATTTCAGCTTAGATCCAACCAGGGGTCTCGTGGTTCCTCCACGCGCTTCCTAGGCCCTTGGTACACCAGCGAGGGGCATCGTGGGTCCGGTGCGTCAATGTGGTAACAATGGGCTTTGTAACAATTACGGCTACATATCCCCAGCGACAATCCAGGACACTGCTGTGTACTGCTCCGTCGCTGCTTGGATTCATCTCGCTCGCAACATGAATCAGGACTTCCCCTTGGCGAGATTTTTTGGTGATGCCTTTTGCAACTCGGATAGTAGCGCCCCAGCCGATGCAGGTGCATGTACGCTTCCCGAAAAGATTTCTCCCCCGAAACTTTCTTCCAGGATAGCTTCTTGTTATCGCCCTCATCAGGGCCTAAAGAGGTTCCCTCGAGGGATAGACCGCCGAACACGCCCTTCGCGCGGGAGTAAGAAAGCATCCGGGCTTGCATGGTGGCGCTCGTTGAAGCTTCCGCATCACGTCCAACAGGACCGGCCGCAACAATAGCGTCAGCACCCAGCTTGGCCCTCCCTTTCATCACCCTGCGTGCGCCCTCGTCATTCATCACGAGGATGACGTAGTCCGTTTCCTCTCCGCCAGCCTGCAGACCAAAGCTTCCGCCACTCGATTGCATCATGATAAGTGCGCTCCATTTGCCATTAAAGTTCGTACCGCTTCGGCAACTCATGACCCCCTTGCCATGTTGGCCTCCAACGATAAGCCCGCCCTTCTTCACTTAGCGGAGCACGATGACGCAATCAGCCTTGTTCAGCAGGTTGGTGGGTTGCCATTGGGAGAGTTGACAAGTTCCTGGAACACTCTCCGGCTCTGGTAACTCTTTCGTTTTCATTATCCGCACGCGCCTGCAATGAGACCGAGCACAGAGCCGCAACGAGAATGCTGAATACCGTTTTCGAGAATCGATAGCAAGTCTATTGTCGGATCATAGAAACCTCCTTCAATTCCGTGGATGGGTACAGAAACTCATTCGCGATGAATTCGCTTATCGCGAACAATAACAGCGAATCGCTGGAAGATGGCCCGCGACGATTATATGCAGAATTGCGCTCCAAGAACACACGCGCCCGAACCCAGACCAAACGGTTGGCCGAGATATTCAGGAAATAGTTCGGCAGCGGGAATTCAGGCGCAGGCGCAGACCATGGGCGGCGGGCCGCCCCAGACGCCTTCCATCGGTTCCGACTTGGACCTGTCCGCACTGCGACTTCGTGCACCTGCTAGCGGATCTGCTGCGGCTCAACTTCACTCAATTGCAATGCAAGCAGCTCGCCGCCGAGTTTATCCAGCATTTACCAATGCGAGAAACCCAGTATGTCTTCGAATTGATTGGCGATTGTTACTTTGTTTTCAGGCTCTGTGCGGGAATCTGAAAAACTGATCAATTGACTGATTTTCGAACAGAGGGTTTTTTCAGTACGCTCAGGGAATAAGCGAGAGCCGGGCAGAGTGCGGCACTGGGCGAAATGCTGCAACCGGTCACGGCGGATTCGATAGTGCTCCCTCACCGATCACACTGACGACCGCCCCAGGTGAACTGACTGCGGATCGCGACTGCCCCCGAAATAACTCTTCACGATTTCCACCATAGCATCACTCCGGGGATTGCGTAACGCTTCCTTCGATCCAAGCCAGAAATAGCTTGTAGCCTACCG